>Ga0307487_1001635_pt1 | contig 15569 bp, 11 predicted proteins | sample CBIW12metaG_FD_203665 | JGI IMG/M metagenome (GOLD analysis project Ga0307487, IMG submission 203665) | Sea-ice brine microbial communities from Beaufort Sea near Barrow, Alaska, United States - CBIW 1.2 | ecosystem: Environmental > Aquatic > Marine > Coastal | place: USA: Alaska | collected... | reverse complement strand
TTATTTTATACAATGACTGAAATCCTAAAATGACCCCCTTCAGAATATTTTGAAATGTTCAGTTATAGGTATCGGAAAATGAATTTTGGACGGGGCCTCTGGAAATTTATTTAAAAGAAGCAATATGCTTTTGGTGGAAAACGATCAAAAAAATCTCTTTTAAGCCTGGTGGATAGTCCATTTAAACCTGGGTTTTAATGACCTCTTGAAAGTTTGTAATTTTCCGTACATAGACAAGCAATTTTAATTTTTACCATTTCATCCCCTGCAATCTAACAGCATTTAAAATTGCCAACAATGCAACACCCACATCTGCAAATACGGCCTCCCACATAGTGGCCATACCCATTGCACCCAAGGTCATGACAACCGCTTTTACGCCAAAGGCCAAACCAATATTCTGCCAAACAATACGTCTTGTGGATCGGCCTATTTTAATGGCCTGTGCAATTTTGGAGGGCTGGTCGGTCTGGATGATCACATCTGCGGTCTCAATGGCCACATCACTTCCCAGGCCACCCATGGCCATACCTACATCACTCGTGGCCAAAACAGGGGCATCGTTGATACCGTCCCCAATAAATGCTACAATGGTACTGGTTTCTCTTTTGAGCCGCTCAACCTCGTTGAGCTTATCTTCCGGCAGCAATCCGCCCATTGCACTATCAACGCCCATTTGCCTACCAATTTCTTTGGTAATTGAATTTTTGTCGCCAGAAAGCATTATGATTCTTGATATTCCCGCTTTACGGATTTGTCTGATTGCTTCGTGGGCATCTTCCTTCAATTCGTCGGCAATGGTTACGTAGCCTGCAAATTGATCATCGATTGCAACCATTACAATAGATTCTATAATGGTTTCGGTTTCCGCAGGGACCTGGATATTGTTTGAGGTCATTAAGGCCTCGTTGCCAACTAAAACCTTTTTACCGTTTACTGTACCTTTCAAGCCTTTTCCTGCCACCTCGGATACTTCGGAAGCTTCAAGATCTGCACCCTCGGCCTTATATTCCAATATCGCCCTGGCAATGGGATGGGTGGACTGCTGTTCCATCGCCATCAGGTATTTCATGAACTCCGCTTCCGGGAAGGCTTTGTTGTTAACGACTTCCTTGATTTTAAAGACACCTTTGGTAACCGTTCCCGTTTTGTCCATGACCACGGTGTTCACCTTGGTCATTGTATCCAGGAAGGAAGCCCCCTTAAAAAGAATGCCGTTGCGGGAGGCAGCTCCCAGACCGCCGAAATAGCCCAATGGAATCGAGATGACCAGGGCGCAGGGGCAGGAAATAACAAGGAAGATCAGGGCACGGTACAGCCAGTCCTCAAAGACGTAATTATCGACAAACAGATAGGGTAAAAAGGTAAGTCCAATCGCCAGGAATACCACGATGGGCGTGTAGACCCTTGCGAATTTTCTGATGAAGAGTTCCGTCTTTGATTTTCGGGCGGTGGCGTTTTGAACCAGATCTAGGATACGGGCAATGGAACTGTCCCTGAATTCCTTTGTGGTCTCGATCTCGATCACCCCATCAAGGTTGATGCTTCCGGCAAAAACGGTATCGCCCTTCGCAATGGTATCGGGTCTGCTTTCACCGGAAATGGCAGCGGTATTCAGCGAAGCTTTTTCGGATAGGAGTCTACCGTCCAAAGGGATTTTTTCGCCCACGCGAACCTGAACCTTTTCGCCGATCCCTACCGTTTCGGGGTCAACGGAAACATATTCGCCCTTTCGGTATACCAGGGCCTCATTGGGACGCACATCCAACAGCGCTTTTATATTGCCCTTCGCTTTTTTGACCGCAGCGCTCTGAAAGAGTTCGCCCACCGCGTAAAAAAGCATTACGCCCACGCCCTCGGGATATTGGCCTATGGCAAATGCCCCCAATGTAGCGATGGACATCAATAGGAATTCGGTAAAGAAATCGCCGTTTTTTATACTTTTCCAACCTTCAACAATAACGGGGAACCCAACGGGGATATAGGCCATAACGTACCAAACTATCCGAACCCAACCCTTGAAAAATGGGAAGGCATCAAAATAATCGATGGCAATACCCGCAATCAGCATCACAGCGCTGAAAAATGCAGGGATGTAGGGTCTTGGATTCATCCTGCTGCCCGTGGGTCCTTCACCCGCGATTTCCATGGTCCCACAGCATCCATTTTCAGGGTGCTGAGTTGAGCAATTGATTTTCTCAGCGTGTATATTTGATTTTCCGTTTTTCATAATTACGCTATGTTTAAACTTGATAAAGGCAAGCATTGCAGCATTGCATCACTAATTTTTAATGAATTTGATGACTTTACTACTCTTGGAACCCTTTACGATTTCAATAAAATAAATGCCCGTTTCCAGCGTATTTGTTTCCAGTATATATACACTTGCATACGGGTCAAATTTCTTGGTCATCAGGTTGGCCCCATTGATACTTTTTATGTTCACCGTAATTATACTACCTGTAGCCTGGATTCCCTCAATATTAATGTTATCATGGGTGGGATTGGGGAAAACCCTTATGGCGCCTTCCAGATTTCCATTGGAAGGACCTATATCTTCAGTGTTTAGCGTACTATCTGGTTCTACCGGTAATGAACGCGTGTTGTCCCTGAGATCCGTTTCTTTGAAGCCGCCATTGGCAACAATCAGTTGGTCGTCAAAAATTTCAGCGGATGGGGCCAGTAAAGGTTCGGGTAATTTACAGCGCTCGGTCCAACTATCATTGGCAGGGTCATATTGGGTCACGTCATCAAAAAAGAAAAAGCCGCGACGCCCACCAACTATTATTATTTTATCGTTGTGCACGATGGTTCCGGGTTCAAAATGAGAGCGGTCTGAGGGCAGATCTGCTCTAGCCGTCCAACTATCTGTCGCAGGGTCATAAACGTCCAGATAACGCAGGTATTCCACTCCACCATCGTGACCGAACTGACCTCCGATGGCATATACAAGACCTTTTACACTAGCGGCGCTGAGTTGATTTCTACCATTGGGCAATGGTGCAGCGGATATCCAACCCGCAGCTAGGTTTTCGGGATCAAGGATGTAATGCTCGCTTACATCGGTAACACGGTCGGGCATTAGGCCGCCAAAGAAATGTATTTTGCCATTATTGTAGGTTGCGGCCCCGGCACCGCGCGGGGCGGGGAGTGCCGGGCCAGCCCTCCAGGTATCCGATGTTGTGCTGTAAATCTGTACCCTATCGGTCGCAACTCCGGGATCGTTACCGGCAAAGCCACCTATCATCCATACGTCATCATTGACCACTGCTTTGCCCATGTGGGTGACAGGTACCGGCATGGGCGCACCATTGGACCACATATTATTTTTTACATCGTAGATCTCGGTGGCATCTGTAATGACAAAGCCATCGAGAAAACCTGCAAAGGTGTACAGTTTGCCATCTACTTTTGCAGATTGTGATTCCAGTTTTTTTAGGCTACTTGGTGCCAATTCTGTCCATCGACAGGGATCTTGGCCCTCTTCGCCCAGTTTACCGTTACCGTACAATTGTAGGGCACAGAGCTGGGGGCGGTCCATGCTTGCAGCGAAGTCTATATTGAGCTCACCGTCACTTACACGTACCTCATAGGTTTTTATCAGTGCACTGCCAGCACCCACTTCCTGGGTAATATCAAGATCATTGATTCTTTTTTCGCCTTCAATCGAGACATCAAAAACACGTTTTCCCGTTCCGCCCTCACCACTTTGAGGGGCTCCAAACCAAATTTCGGCAAGATGCAGTTTTACCTGGTACACCCCGTTGGTCACCGGAAAATCATATCTGAAGTTCCCTCTATCATTATCCGCGCTGCGCTCGGTCTTGTAAAGTTCGTCCAGGTCTGTGTTCTTGATTTCGGTAAAAGTGGTGTTTCCTGTTTTAGGGGATCCCCTAAAGTAGGCGTCTTGCTCAAAAGTTGTACCCTCAAGGTCAAGGGTAGGGCCTCCGGCATTGAAGCTGGCGATAAGTGGGAATTCCTCGGGATCACCGCCATTATTCATGCCCACGGAAAAAAGGGCTCTGCAATCACCGAGGGCCTTTGGATCTTCGTCGGGGGAAACGGGGATGGTACCATTGGAAAAGGAATTCAATAAAATAAATGCAGCACCTATCAATGCCATTGAGAGGTAACGTTTTGACTTGGGGGTTGATTTCATTTTATGGGGTATTTTTTTTAACGGATAATCAGTGATATCAGCAGCGTTCACATCAGGTTTATGGTGGATGACAATAATAAAGGCTGCCGCCTTCCCAGGTTCGAACGAGGCTGCCTGTAGTATTCGATAAGGCCCAAAACAATAGTGGATTTGACATAATTTATTCTTTCAGACCTTGATATGGCCTATATTCTTTGTCCCCGAACCCCTGTTCTATCTGCAGGGTGGTATGGGTTATTTCAAATTTATCGTGCAATTGTTCCCGGATATCATATAAAAACTGATCCTCGTGCCCATCGGGAACGACCAAGTGGGCGGAAAGCGCGGTTTCCGTGGTGCTCATAGCCCAGATATGCAGATCGTGCACTTCCTCGACCCCTTCGACGTTCATCAAGAATCCTTCCACCCTATCGATGTCAATGTTTTTGGGAACGGCATCGATGGCTATTTTTACGGAGTCCCTGAGAAGCCCCCAGGCACTATATAAAATGACCAGTACAATGACCAGACTAAGCGCAGGATCTATCCAGGTCAGGCCCGTATATTTAATGGCCAGACCGCCAAGAAGCACTCCTAAAGTTACCCCGGCATCGGCGGCCATATGCAAGAAAGCCCCGCGTATGTTCAAATCGCCTTTTGAACCTTTCCAAAATAGGAAGGCCGTACCGGTGTTTACCACCAGGCCAATGGCGGCCACGATCATTACGATATTACCTGAAATTTCCGACGGGTCCTGAAATTTTTGGATGGCATCCCATGCAATCAGGCCGGCCGCCGCAATTATGATCAGACCATTGATCATTGAGGCGAGAATGGTCGTTTTCCGCAGGCCATAGGTATAACGCTTTGAAGGCCTTTTTGTGGCTATTTTGATTGCCGCCCAAGCCAGTATGAGGCTGAAAACATCGCTCGCGTTGTGGCCCGCATCCGCCAGGAGCGCGGAGGAATTTGCCACAAATCCGTAGTAGAGCTCCACTGCAACGTAGATGCTGTTTAGGGCTACGCCTATCCCAAAGGCCTTACCATGGTTTTGTGAACCGTGTGAATGATCGTGTGCCATGATTGGTTATTTTATTCTTTCATCCACTGTTTGGCCATTTCCCTATCTTCCAGACCAAAATAGCTGATCTCCGCCTTCGTGAACGGTTTCATAAATTGAGTGATCCATTCCTGCCATTTTTTATCGCCCACCATGGCTATTTTTTCATAATCCTTTGCGTGGGCCGTGTCCATTTTCAGGTCTTCCCATAGCCCGGGAAGATCCCAGCCCGTAAAATCCTCCATTTCAAAATACCAACGAACCTTCATTCCCTTGTCCAGTATGGCGTGGATAAGCGGATGGATTTTTTCTATATCCTCTTTTCCCAGTTTGCCCGAAGCTTTTGTTGCAACAATATTTTTTTCTTCCAGCTCGATTATATGTAACATTGTGTATGGTTTTTATTAATTATTATCCTTCCAGATCGTAAAACCATTCCTCAGCTTTTACAATGGCGTCGGCGATGGCTTCTTTTTCCTTATAATTTTGCTTTAACATCAGTTGTTTGGCAATTTCAAGTGCTTTTTCCTTTACGGAAGGATCAAGGGAATCCAGGTCGGTTTCAAAATCTTCCAACATCGAATACATCTTTTTGGGTTATCTTTTGGGGCCGGTTCAGAAACAGGTTACGGTCCATAACTAAATTGGCACTATTTTTTATAGGCCAATAGCCTCAGAGCGTTAAAAACAACAAGCAGTGTTGAGCCTTCGTGTATCACCACGGCAACACCGATATTTGCAAAACCGAATATTGTGGCGGGAATCAACAGTGCAACAATACCTAGGCTTACCCAAAGGTTCTGTTTGATGATGGCCTTGGCTTTTCTGCTCAGGCCTATGGCAAAGGGCAAGGTTTCCAACTTGTCCGCCATTAGGGCAATATCGGCGGTTTCCAAAGCCACATCGCTTCCTGCCGCCCCCATTGCGATACCTACGGTACTGTTTGCCATTGCAGGGGCATCGTTCACACCATCGCCCACCATTGCGACCTTGGATTCCTGTTCTTTCAATTTTTTGATGGCGTCCACTTTTTCCTCCGGTAACAGGCTGCCCCAGGCATCGGTCAATCCGATTTCCTTGGCGACGGCATCGGCAACCTTTTGATTGTCCCCGGTTAACATTATCATCCGCTTGATGCCGATTTCCTTTAATTTTTTCAATGTTTCCCTGGCCGCTTCACGTGGGGTGTCCATAAGGGCGATGATACCGATATATTCTTTATTTCTTCGTAGGAGCATCGTGGTGTTTCCCCCGCTTTCAAGCCCCCTTACTTTTACCGCTATGTCTTCGGATGGTTTGGCGTCATCAAGTCCTTCGTACAGGTCAAGGTTTCCGATATAGATTTTATCCTCGCCCAGGGAAGCTTTGATCCCTTTCCCCAGGACGGCCTCCAGATCGGACGCATCGGGGATTTCAGTACCTTTCAGGCGCGCTCTCCCATCCCTTACGACGGCTTTTGCCAAGGGGTGGTCGCTCAGGTCTTCAACGGCAACGGCTATTCTCAGCAGTTCGTTTTCTTGTATATCCCCCAATGGAACCACTTCGGTAAGCCTGGGCTTCCCTTCTGTTAGCGTTCCCGTTTTATCAAAGGCCAGCGCGGTCAATTCTCCAAGATCTTCCAACGGCCGCCCACCTTTGATGAGCACACCGCCCCGTGCCGCCCGTGCCACGCCGCTCAGTACGGCACTGGGTGTTGAAATGGCGAGCGCACAGGGGCTGGCGGCGACCAGTACTGCCATCGCCCTATAAAAACTGGCACTGAAAGGCTCATCGATGACCAAGAAGGCAAGCAGCAGGATACCTACCAGTATCAGTACGGAGGGCACAAAGTATTTTTCGAACCTATCGGTCAATAGCTGCGTGGGGGACTTCTGGGTCTGTGCCTCGTTGACCAGTTTGACCAGTCGGGAAAGCGTCGAGTCTTTGGCCTCTTTGATTACCTTTACTTCCAGCGTGTTATTGCCGTTGATGGTTCCGGCGAACACCCGATTTTCATCCTTGATATCATCGCCTGCCGAATAGTCCCTGCCAGTATCTTCCACGGGAACTTTGTCCACGGGTACACTTTCCCCTGTAATAGGTGCCTGGTTGACACTGCTTTTTCCATTGACCACGACGCCGTCTGCGGATATTTTACTGTTGGGCTTGATTACTATGATGTCGCCAATGCCCAATTTTTCGATCCCAACTTCCTCGGTCTTGCCATCTTTTTTGAGCAAGGCTGTTTTTGGGGCAAGGTCTGCAAGGGCGGCAATGCTCTTTCTTGCCTTGTTCATCGCATAATGTTCCAGCGCGTGCCCGAGGCTAAAAAGGAAAAGCAACAGTGCACCTTCTGCCCATTCGCCCAGAATGGCGGCGCCAATGGCCGCGACCAGCATTAAAAAGTCAATTTCAAAACCACCCTTGGCCACGGTCTGAACGGCTTCCTTAGTGGTAAAAAATCCTCCAAAGAAGTACGCGCCTATATACAGAACAAGGCTGACCCAGTCCGGGATGGGTTCCACATAGGAAAGCCCGAAACCTATCCCGAGGAGTGCCCCGCAGATAATGGAAAAAATAAGCTCGGTATTTTTGCCGAAAACCCCACCGTGGGCGTGCCCTTCCCCTTCCTCGTGGCTATCGCCATCTTTGTGCTCGTGGCCCCCTGTCGAAGTTTGCTCTTTAGTATCCTCCTTCTTTGAACGCGCCTCTTTTTTTTTGGAGGCTTGGGTGTGATCATTATCGTTTAAAGAACTCCGCTGGAACTGAAGGTCTTCCTTTTTAATCTTTTCGCTTATTTCATCAAAATTCGTTTCTTTTTTATCGAATTCGAGCCGTACCATTCCAGAGGCCGAAACGGAAGCCTCCAGAACCCCTTTGATCCCCAAAAGGCTTTTCTCTATGGTGCGTGCGTGCCTTGTATGCCTGATCCCTTTGACCTCTATGAGCAAATGCCCGTACTTTTCGGTAATCTCGGCACCGGTCCGTTCTGCGAGGGATTGAATGCGGTCGATGGAAATGATATCGGGGTCATAATGAAAACAGAGCTGGGGTGTGTCATCTTCCTTTGTACCGGCAACGTGCACTCTTTCGATGCCCTTTTTGGCCTGTAGTTCTTGGATAAGCCTTTCGACACAGGTATCCTTTTCATTGGGGACCTGTGGGAGGATGACCGGGATTTTTAACTGTAGTTTTTTCATTTTATAAGGTGTCTTTTGATTATAAACTTCTTAAAGGTAATGTTTTATGGGCTTCGCTGTCAACCCCCCGGAAGCAGCATAAACAAGAGAAAGCCACCAAAAAAGGCCGCCGTAAGCCAAGGGTTCTGCTCGCTCTCGTGCGCATCCACCAATAGTTCCTCGGTGACCAGGAACAGTAGGGCCGCCAGTCCGAAGGCCAAAATGACCTCCAGCAAGCCCGGTGAAACCCCTCCCAAAAGCGCGGCACTGAGCAAGGTACTTCCCAGCACCAGGGCGCATAGGCCAATGATGGTGAGCATACTCATTTTGGGACTGAGTTTGGCGTTCCCCAAAGTGATGGAGGTGGCCATTCCCAATGACAGTAACTCGATGGACAGTGCCACGGCCAAAAAAACACCGGTCTCCTGATCGGTCACGAAACCAATGCCCATAAGTACCCCATCGATAATGAGGTCAACGGCGATCACCACGATGAATGCCGTGGGAAACCCGGACCCGTCCCCTTTTTCTTTTTTGGGCTCCAAAAAATAGCGTATTGCCAACATCAAAAGCACACCGGCACCAAACCCGGTCGCTATTTCAAGTGAATTGTGCCTTGCCATGATATCCGGGAGTAGCTCTACCGATACCACCGAGAATATGACCCCGGCGGCAAAATGGAGGATGGCACTCCGTACCTGGGCACTGGGCTTTTTTATAATGGAGACTATGCCCCCCAGCAACAGGGCTGCGGAAGCAATGGCGCCATATAATACTACGGTTGAATAATTTTCCATTGGTTATATCATCTCTTTAGCTTTTATACATTTTACGCAGACACCATTTAAAACCAGATTCACATCGGTAACCTTAATTTCATCCGGGAGGGCTTCCTGGGGGATTTTATCCGGCAAACAGAAGGTCTTGCCGCAATGGGTACAATGAAGGTGCAGGTGCAGGTCCAAACCTTTTTCATTGGAAAGCGCATATTTGGAGATAGTCGATCCATCATCTATTTGATGTACGATCCCCTTCTCTTGAAATAGTTTTATGGTCCTATAAATCGTTGCCCTGTCCGCAGTTTTATTGTTGTCACTTTTTTTGATGAAGGCCTTTTCCATGTCCTTCAAGGTTACGGCATAAAACTTCGTTTTGAGGTATTTATAAACGGTCAACCTCGTTTCCGTGGGCCTTATCCCTTTATCTACAAGTGTTCTTTTGGCTTTGGTCATCTTTCAAGAATTAAACGGTACTACATTTTTCACATATCCCCTTGACGACCAAATTGACATTTTCGGCCCTATATCCCTCCGGTAGGTTGATGTGTGGGATTTTATGATCGGTCAGGCAAACGGTTTCATCACAACTGGTACAATGAAAATGGATGTGCAGGTCCTGATCGACCTCGCAGTTACAGCCAGCTGCGCAAAGTGCGTATTTCGGGATCCCGGTGCCATCCTCTATCTGATGTACGATCCCGGCAGTTTCAAAGGTCTTTATGGTACGGGACAATGTTACGCGATCGGCCTTTACAAAGGCGTTCTCAATCTCGGTCAATGTTACGGCCCTTTCCTTTTTGGCCATAAACCTGTAGATCAGGATGCGCATCGCCGTGGGGCGCACCTTGTGGTCATTTAAAAGTTTTTCGATATCGCTCATCTCAACTGGGCTTTAATTCCGGTGCTGTTTTATCGATTCTCCGGTTTTGATCTGGAAGGCATCCTCCACATCGGAGAGGTAGATAATACCGTCACCGGGGGTCGGGGTTTTTCCGTTTTCAAGGATGATCGCGATTGCCGATCCCGCTTCTTCATTTTGGCACACCAGCTCCAGCTTGACCACCGGGCTGTCCGTAACGTGAAAATCCAGGGACGGGGAAGCCCCCTTTGCCTTGAAGGCCCCGGTACCTTCGGATTGTGACAGGGTCATGCTCTTGAAACCGTTATCGGTAAGGGCATCGATTACTTTTTGAATCCTGTTCGGTTTTACGAACGCTTTTATTTCTTTCATATCCATGAGGTTTTAATTGAATGGGAATTTCCAAACCGGGGCCCACCGGGGATTATAGACTCGATCAAAAGCAATGGGCGAGCCCGGCCTAAAAATTCGGTGTGCATTAATGTCCGTGCTCCAGTTCGCCCTTGACCATTTCAGAGGACAGGGTATAGGCGCCACTTATCACTATTTTTACATTCTTGGACGTTTCCGGCGGAAGGTTTACCTCTACGAAACCAAGATCGTTCAAGCCCGTGCTAACAGGGATCCTCTTGAACTTCATCCTGTTTTCTTCTGGTGCCCCGTCCCTGTCCACGATAAAAATGTAGGATTGTTCCCCCTCTTTTACAATTGCCTCTTCGGGTACCGCATAACCGGATTTTTCTCCCTGGACGATCCTTCCCTCCACGTACATCCCTGGCAAAAGGTCCCTGTCCTTATTTTCGATATCCGCCAATACCTCTACGGCCTTTGGATCGCTCTCAAAGGTCCTGCCTATGGAGCGTACGGTAGCCTTTAAGAGTTCATCGGGCCGAGAGGCGGTTGAAAAATAGATCTGTTGCCCATCCTTTATCTGTTTGATGTCCTTTTCGTACACCTTAAAGTTCACATAGATCTTTGAATTATCGCTTATCGAGAACATTGTGGACTGGGGTGCCACGTAGTCCCCAAGGCTCACCATCACTTCGCCCACATATCCGCTCAAAGGGGTGGTGATCGGGATTGCGGAATAGATCTCGCCCTGGGCCACCTTGTCGGGATCGATGCCCAACAAGCGCAGCCTTGACCTTAGGCCGTTGACACTCGAAGTTGTAGAACGGAATTTGGACTGCGCCATCTGGAACTCCCTGCCCGAGGAAACCCCCTTGTCAAAAAGGGTCTGTTTCCGCTCAAAATCCTGTTTTAAGAACACCAGTTCATCGTTTTTTTCCTGATACTCCTGCTGCATCGCTATGATGTCGGGATGCTCTATATAGGCAAGCACCTGTCCCTTTCTGACATTATCTCCCGGGACCACTTTTATGGAGCTTATATTACCGCCTACAAACGGGCTTACGTTCGCCTTGTCCTGCGGGAACAGTTCCAGCATTCCCGTAACCTTGATGTTATTGCCAAGGTTCCTTTCTTGCAACGTTTTGCTTTCCAGTCCAATGGTCTCCATTTGTTGCTTGGTAAGTTCTACCACGCCCTCTTCTTCCTCACCCTCGTGACCGCCTTCTTCCTCATTGTGCCCTTTCTGGTTCTGCGCTGTTACTGAAGCCGTGCCCCCTTGGTTACGGACCGATTCAGAACCGGGCTTATCGTTACAGCCCACCAATAGGAGGGTTGATAAAACCGTGGTGATTATTGCTATATTTTTCATTTTACTTTTCTTTAATGGATTTATAAATTGCCCAATTGATATTGTAGCTCAATTGCCTGTTGGTTATACTGATTGATGAACTGCAGATGGTTCTGCTTTATCCGAATGGCGCTGTTGAGGATCGTGATATAGTTCACATAATCTATTTCCCCTTCCCTTGAGGCAAGTTCTGCCGTGGAAATCTGCTCTTCGGCCAAAATCAGTGCCCCGTCTTTATAGTAGTCCAAGGTCTTTTGTGTTTTCTCCAACGATTTTAAAAGTTGTGAGACCCTGCTTTCTGTTATGGCCTTTTGCTCGAGATACTGGTTCTGGGAGACCCTGGCGTCCGCCTTGGCGGCCTTCACCCTAGATTTTTGTGGAAAGAACCAGAGCGGGATGCTGATACCGGCCTGATAGGTGTTGAACCCGGATACATCATCAACGGTCTGCCTTCCATACGTCAGATTGAACTTGGGCAGGAACTGTGATTTCTCCACTCCGATGTTTGCCTTGCTGACCTGGGCATTTTGCATCGAATACTGTAATAATGGATTGTCGGCTACGGATGCCGAATCCAGTACCGCCATATAATTCATCGTTGCGTACGGCAGTCCCACCGTTTCGATTTCCCGATCGATGCCCAGATATTGCTTCAATGCCCTTTTGGCGATCTCAATATTGTCATAGGCCTGTTGCCGCAATACCTGTATCTGTTGATATTCCGAGGAGGCCGCGATGAATTCCAATTTGCCGGTTTCACCAGTGTCATACCGCAGTTGGGATGCAGTCCTGAAATCGGCATAAACACTGTCCAATTGTTCCGCAAAACGCAATTGGGCCTTGTTGTAATTGATACGGTCATAGGCTTGCATCACATTGCGCACCAATTGCTGCTCGTTCAGGGCATAGAACTTTTCTCCCAGCTGGACCCTTTCCTTATAAAACCTGGATTTGGAAAAGCCCGAAAGCAGATCGATATTTCCCTGCTGAAACCCAATGGTGGTCTGCACTCCGGGAAGATCATTGCCTGCCTCTTCCTTGCCCGTAAAGATCTGTGTGCTCCCCAGGTCGAAACTTGTCCCCTTCATGGCCCGCTCCCTTTCGATGAAAGCCTGGCTTTCCTTTAATGATGGATAGTTGGTTTTGGCCATATCGATGGCTTCCTCCATGGTTATGGTCTGAGAAAGAGCCGTTTCTTGTGCGTTTGCCGTGCTGGAAGAAAACAATCCGCCCAGGCTCAATAGAACGACAAGAACCGTAGCGCTCTTATTGATATAACTTGGATCGCTTCCATTGCTTTTTCGCTGTTTTCGTGCTTCGAGCCAATAATAAAGGACAGGAAGTACTACCAAGGTCAAAAACGTTGCCGTAAGCAGTCCACCTATGACGACCGTTGCCAGTGGACGTTGTACTTCTGCACCACCAGAATTGGAGACCGCCATAGGGATAAAGCCCATAATGGCAGCGGTTGCCGTCAAAAGGATAGGGCGAAGCCGCTCATGGGTCGCTTCATAAATTCTATCTCTTATATCCGTCATTCCCTTTTCTTTTAGTTCATTGAATTTATTTATAAGGACAAGTCCGTTCAATACCGCGACCCCAAAGAGAACGATAAAGCCGACCCCCGCAGAAATACTGAATGGCATCCCACGAATCCATAGGGCAAAGACCCCACCTATCGCGGCAAGGGGTACTGCCATATAGATCATTGTGGACTGGGAAAATGACCCAAGGGCGAAATACAGCAGTATAAAGATGAGTGCCAGGGCAATGGGCACCACGATCATCAACCGATCGGTCGCGCGCTGTAGATTTTCAAAAGAACCACCGTACGTAACATAATATCCCGGAGGGAGCTTAACTTCAGTGGCAAGTTTCTGTTGAATTTCCTCGACCATCGATTTTACATCACGGCCCCTGACATTTACCCCCACCGAGATACGGCGATAGGTGTTGTCCCTGGATATCTGCATGGGCCCCGGTTTGTAGCTGATATTGGCTACCTCTTTCAATGGTACCTGATTGCCGCTGGGCAGATCGATATACAGGTTTTTCAAGCTGTTGATGTCCTGACGGTACTCTTCCGCCAGGCGTATTACCACATCAAAGCGCTTTTCTCCCTCAAAGATCACACTGGCGGTTTCCCCGGCGAAGGCCGCACTCACATAATCGTTCAGCTTATCTACGGTTACCCCATATTGCGCCATTTTTGCCCGGTTGTATTCAACGGTCATCTGTGGCAGCCCGCTGGTGGCTTCCACATTCAGGTCCGCAGCCCCGGGCACCGTTCTGATGACCGCGGCAATCTCCTGAACTTTATCTGCAAGAACATCCAGATCCTCACCATATAATTTTATGGCGACATCTTCCCGGACGCCCGTTAAAAGTTCATTGAACCGGAGTTCCACAGGTTGGGTAAAAACATAGTTTACACCGGGGATGACCGAGATCTTTTCTCGGATCTTTTCAATTAACCCCTCTTTGGTGTCGGCAGTTGTCCATTTGTTCTTGTCCTTTTCAAGGATGATATAGCTATCGGCAATATCCATGGGCATTGGATCCGTAGGTATCTCCGCCACACCGATCCTTGAGACCATCGTCTTTACCTCTGGAAATCCTTTTATTATGTTCTGGAGCCTTTTGGAAGCCTCTATGGATTCCGTAAGGCTGCTTCCCGGCTTTATAAGGGCTTGCATGGCGATATCACCCTCATCAAATTTCGGGATAAATTCACCGCCCATATTGCTGAAGATAAATCCGGCAACTATCAATAGAGCAACTGCGCCCAACACCACACTTGCCTTAAAGCGAAGTGCAAATGATAGAACCGGTCTGTACACCCTGTTGAGGGCTGCTATGATCTTATCGCTAAACCGGTCTATGGCATTTTCAAACCTGGCAAACCAATGTTTCTGATTTTTGAGCGGTTTTAGGAAAAGGGCAGAGACCATCGGCACATAGGTAAGGCAGAGTATGATTGCACCCAGTACTGCAAATCCAAAGGTAAAGGCCATGGGGCGGAACATTTTCCCCTCCACACCTGTCAGGAACAGGATCGGTGTAAATACAATGAGTATGATCAATTGACCGAAAAATGCAGAGTTCATCATTGTACTCCCCGATTCATATGCAATCTCATCCATTTCCGCCTGGTCAATGGCCGCCTTGGATTTTTTGATCCTTTGGTGGATATGAAGTACCATCCCTTCAACAATGATCACGGCACCGTCCACGATGATTCCAAAATCGATGGCGCCAAGGGACATCAGGTTTGCCCATACCCCAAACTGCTTCATCAGGATAAAAGCGAACAAAAGGGACAGTGGGATCACAGAAGCTGTAATCAAACCGCCACGCAAACTTCCCAACAGGAGGACCAATACAAAAATCACAATGAGGGAACCCTCGATCAGGTTTTTTTCAACGGTACTGGTCGTTCTTGAAATCAGATCGCTCCTGCTCAGAAAAGGTTCGATATATAGGCCCTCCGGCAGGGACTTTTGAATTTCGTCGATTCTGGTCTGTACATCCTCGATCACTTTGCTGGGGCTTTCCCCTTTGAGCATCAATATTTGTCCACCTACCGCTTCTTTTCCATCTTGGGTAAAGGCTCCATAGCGCACCGAATTTCCATAGCCCACTTTTTGCGCAACGTCACGTATGAGCACGGGGCTTCCGTTCTGTGTGGTGACCACCGTATTCTCCAGGTCCTCAATACTGCGCGCAAGCCCTTCACCACGAATAAAATTGGCCTGGTGGTTCTTCTCAATGTAGGCTCCACCGGTATTGGCATTGTTCACTTTGAGGGCCTCGAAAACCTGTGACATTGTTATGCCAAAACTTTTTAACTTATTGGGATTGATGGCGACCTCATAT
>Ga0307487_1001634_pt1 | contig 15573 bp, 15 predicted proteins | sample CBIW12metaG_FD_203665 | JGI IMG/M metagenome (GOLD analysis project Ga0307487, IMG submission 203665) | Sea-ice brine microbial communities from Beaufort Sea near Barrow, Alaska, United States - CBIW 1.2 | ecosystem: Environmental > Aquatic > Marine > Coastal | place: USA: Alaska | collected... | reverse complement strand
CCTATTCATGGGTAAGCGAAAAGCATATAGAGCGGTACCTAAATGAATTCAGTTATCGCCTCAACAGATCTCAAAGCAAAGCTACTGTGTTCAATAACTTGATAAAAAGAATGGTCAAAGCAGACAAAATTTAGCATGTACAAATTATATGTCTTTAAGCTCTGACCTCTAAAAATCTTTGTATTGCCAAAGGATGATCAAATCCATTAAAAGTAAAAAAGCAAACACATAGGGAGTTCCCTGCCATTGAAGAGAGATGGTAACTATAAGAATATTTGCTATCAGCGGCAGCATCATGATATTTCCGATCAATTTGAATTGCAGTGTAAGAAGGAGATATCCGATGAATAATTGGCTATACGCTATGAACGTCGCTTAAAAACCTAGTCCAAAAGGTTCAAGCCTTTCTATCAACCAGGTAGGGCCGATCCAACCTAAAAACTGATGCTCAAAGAATAATTTCGCCATTCCTGAACCCCAAAATGTAACCCCAAGAAAAATGGGAATCGCTGCAATTATAAGATGGGGTATTCTTTTCATTGAATACAAATTTGAGAGTTATGGATGATTTTTAAAGGCCGATATTAGGCAAAGATTTAACCTTGCTGATTTTCAACCTTAAATCTGAAGAATATTTCTAATCTCTTTCTCTTCCTGATTATTTTCCATCATGATCATTAGCTCATCCTCATCCATTAGTTCTGTCTGCCCATTTGGAGTGATAAATTTGCCATTTCGTTTTACGAGTACTATCAAGCTGGTAATTGGAAAGCCAAGCTCTAATATCTTTTTGCCTTGGATTGGGCTTTCTTTTGGAAGTTGAATTTCTAAAATAGCATTTTTAAAATCTTCGGTAAGTTCCATGTCAAGCATGGATTTCATTTTTAATGAAGCGGGTAACGATAATTTTAATAAGTTAGCCACCAACGAAATTGTCGTTGCCTGAATAGCAACCGAAGCAAGTACGATGAAGAACACAATTTGAAAAATCATTGAAGACATTTCTATGTTTGCTATTATAGGGAAAGTTGCAAATACAATAGGAACGGCACCTCTGAGACCGACCCAGGAAATAAAAGTTTTTTCTCTGAGATTGAATTTAAAGAAAGAGAGTGAAGCAAACACGCCAATAGGGCGAGCCACGAAGATTAGAAATAAGGCAGCCATAATTGCAATTCCTGAAATTGGCAGGAGTTGCGATGGGAAAACCAATAGACCTAAGGTGATAAACATTATCACCTGCATGAGCCACGCAACTCCATCGAAGAATCTCATCAAGCTCTTTTTATGAGCCATCTTCCCATTTCCCACCGTGATCGCACTGATATATACTGCTAGAAATCCGTTTCCATGCATCAAGTCCACCACGGTGTAGGTGATTAGCACTAGTGCCAAAAGCATTACAGGATATAACCCTTCAAAATCCAAATTGACTTTATTGGTTAGCAAGACAGTTATTCTCCCAAATAACCATCCCATCAAACCACCAACTGCCATTTGGATGAAAAATAGTGGAAAGATTTCCCACACTGATCCTGTTTCTAAAGTGATCAAACCTAACACAGAAATCGTAAGAAAATACGCCATAGGGTCATTACTACCGCTTTCGAGTTCCAGAAGTGGTCTCAAGTTTCCCTTCAATCCTATACTTTTTGCCCTCAACACAGAAAAGACAGCTGCAGCATCTGTGGAAGAAACAATGGAGCCAAAGAGTAAGCTTTCCAGAAATGTAAGTTCTGAAATCAAATACATAAATCCTCCCAATGAAAAGCTGGACAGCAGGACACCAAGCGTTGATAGTACTATGCCAGGCTTGAGGACGGGTTTGATGCTAGGCCACTTTGTGTCTAGACCACCCGAATAAAGAATGTAGGTCAACGCAATGATACCCAAAAATTGAGCGATGTTGGGATTGTCAAAACGGATACCTCCAATTCCATCAGATCCTGCCAGCATACCTATCGTCAGGAATATCAGAAGCATTGGAATGCCCGTTTTTCCAGCAGTCTTGCTAGCGAGGACCCCAGCCAACAATAAGAGCGAACTTATTAAAAGAATATTTTCCGCAGTGACAGACATTGATAGTTAGTTGGTAATGTTTTAAAATTAGCGCAGATTCACTTACTTTTGTGTGTATTTTAAAGCGAATGCTCATCTTTTCGTGGTAAGAATGATAAAACTAAATTCACTTATATATCTCGTCTATTATCTTCTGTTTTGGGTGCTTTTTCCCTCACCGATTTTGTAGGTAGTAAATCCAAAAATGACCTTGTAAGTAAGGATAACTATAGTCTTTCAAGGAGCGATTTTAATAGTTCTGATTTTCAGCACTATTAAAATCCCAACTCCAATAAAATAAACAGTCATGAATCCATTCAAAAATGGTTTTCTGGTACAGGGCATTGGCCGATACTTTTTTCAGCTGTTTTCAATCCAAAGTTTAGAAGTGACAAGGAGGATTTTCTAAACTCTGATTTTTCAAGCGCACCTATATTGGCTGCATTTACGGCGGCTAAAATTATTTTTCCTTTTCATTATTTCTGTTAGAAAGAATAGCATCTATTCTTTCTAAATTATTTCAGCTGATCTTATAGAATCGACCTGATTTATTAATCTATTTTCTGATTATACGCAATTGCACCAGGAAAACCAAAAAGCGACTTAATTCATGGTAAATAGTAGCATAGCCGGTACTTCGGTCAACCGTCACTCTTGCTGATTTTGCCTAAGTATCGGTCTTCCTTCACGCCAAGGAACCAAAGGGAATAAGGGTACTGGTATGACTGCGGATAATCAGATTCCATTTTATTTATACCAAAAAATAATGAATCAAATCATGTTAATAATCCTTGCAATCGCACTGATCGCAATGGTATGTCTACCGCTTTTAAAAAATTCATTTCAACGAAAAAAGAAAAACAATCTACTTACCGATAGGCTAAAATCAGAAACTCAGTCTCAGCATTTAAAGTCCAGTGAGTTTGAAAGCTGGAGAGAAGCATATTGCATGGGGGTAGACAAGATTAATAGGTAATTGCTTTATCTATATCTTCATGAAAATGGATCTGCTATACAAAAGATTGATCTTGAAAATTTTAAAACCTGTACGCCTATAAAAACCCACAGAGAGATGAAGGAAGGCAAGGAAAAGCGACAGATCATTAATAAAGTCAGCTTGGTGCTAGACCATTTAGATGATCAAAAGAGGGCCTTCGAAATTGAACTATATGACGAGAACAAAAGTGATTACATGATCAATGAGTGGGAACTGGCGCAGTCCTGGTCTCAAAAAATCAATGAGTTGAAAAAATGATTTTTTATGGGGAGGCAACTTCGTCTCCTCATTATTTTCGTATGGAATGACTAACTGTAGTTCAATTTCTCAAAATCATTACTTTGGTTTCCTAACTCTTTTTAACTATGGCAGGCAGGGAGTAAGATTTCCCATCCAAAATTCGGAACAGACATGATCCTTTCTTTGGACAATACGTATTACAAGATTTATTTTTATTCTGGTGAAGAAGTTAAAACACTTGCCAGAGACTACGAAGGCTTTACGGTGGAGGTGGCGAAGGTCCCTGACTTCCCCATGTTGACCATGAAAGATGTCGAAAAAGCGATAAGAGTGGCATTAATTCAGACTTCTGAGCGGGCGCCAATTGTGCCCATTGGAGGGAAATGGATTGGAGGAACTGTGGTTTTTGACCCTAACGATGAGGCCTTACAGGCCAAAGAAATTCCAATGGCAACATTTTTCACAAAATCTTGATGGTGCGTGAGTAGCTTCGAGTCTTAGAGCAAAAAAGCAACAATCACCCCAAACTGGATGATGAAGACCATATTGGATTACAACATTATATATCTCCCTGTTACCGTTCACTCACGACATTCAATATACTTGTTTGCTTACAAGGAAGATCAGTTTGGAGGAAGCAGCTCTTAGGTTTGAGTCGGACGATTTGTTAGTATTGCGGTATAATGGTTATAAAACTGCTCAGTCTAATTTTAATCTTTTGTATAGTATTTCAAGAAATTTAAGATGATTTTCAAAAACACATTTCTATTCATATGTTCACTCCTTCTTTTTATGGGCAAAAGTAGCGACGTGCAAGGATTAAAAGACATTTTCAAAGGTGACTTTTTGATTGGGGTGGCGATGAAAACTGGATTTGTGATGGAAGGAATGCCTGAAGTTCAACCGATTTTGGAGCAGCACTTCAATAGTTTAAGTCCTGAAAATGGGCTCAAATGGGTGAAAGTTCATCCAGAACAAGATCGGTACGATTTTGAATTTGGAGACAAATATGTGGCAATGGGCGAGAAGCTCGGGGCTTTTACCATTGGTCATTGTCTGGTATGGCATCAGCAGGTTCCGGACTGGGTTTTTAGAGATGAGGCCGGTGAATTTTTAAATAAAGAGGCATTGATCGAGAGAATGGAAGAACACATCGAAATGGTTGTGGGTCGATATAAAGGGAAGATCAAAGGTTGGGATGTGGTGAATGAGGTATTTGACGATGACGGAACCTGGCGAAAATCCAGCTGGTACAAGATCGCAGGTTCTGATTTCATCAAAGCAGCTTTTCGTAAAGCTCATGAAATTGACCCGGAAGCGGAGCTTTATTACAACGATTATAATGTTTTTCTTCCTACAAAAAGAAGAGCTATTCTGGATTTCTTAAAAGAGATGAAATCTGAAGGAATTCGAATTGACGGAATCGGAATGCAAGGTCATTATTTGATTGATTCGCCTTCGATAGATAAAATTGAACAGGGAATTTTGGATGTCAATGAAGCGGGTTTCAGTGTCATGTTTACCGAGTTGGATGTAGATGTGCTACCACGACCTAGGCAGTCAGAAGGGGCGGATTTGAACATGAATTTCTCCAATTCCGCCAAATGGGATCCGTATGTGGATGGACTTACTTCAGAGACAGAAATGAAACTGGCGCTACGATATGCTTCACTTTTCAGCTTATTTAAAAAGCATAGAGATAAGATCAGCCGAGTAACTTTCTGGGGAATAAATGATGGCAATACTTGGCTAAATAACTTTCCTGTGAAGGGAAGAACTAATTATCCACTGCTATTTGACAGGGATTTTAAAATTAAACAAGAAGTATTTAACGAGATCAAAAAAGCATCTGCATCTGAGTAGGTTCATCGCAGTCTCATATTTCTGCATAGACTTTTCCTCCAGGTTTGACTTCTATTTCAATAAAACTAAATTCGATCCCATTTAAAAGTCCTTTTTTAGACTTTTTACTTTCCTGGTTGATGAGAAAAGTAGGATGATCTCCGTAAAACCTGATTACGCATAATAAAGGAAATTCGCTGCTTGTATTACTGATTTGAGTTTGCGTTTTGCTTTGCCGAATGTCGATAAGATGCTGACCGATTTGCAGCTTTTCGATTTCCAAATATCCAATTTCTTCCGGCAGTCCAGGTATCGTACTAACTCTGTGGCTTGCTGCATCAGGTTCCACGCCCATCAAACCCTCTACCACCTGACTTACCAGCGTGAAAGATATTTCCGGATAATCACCATTTAATCCTTGATTTTTGACCACATGTGGCTTGTCCTTTTGGTCAATGATGTATTGCATCCATTTCCATGCTTCTTGGACGCGATTATAAGGAAAATAGGTATCGGGCAAATAAGTATAAGCCTCAATATTTTCCGGCGAACCTTTTTTGGGATTTGACGGATTAATACCGTCTCCCAGTTGCACAGAAATGTAATCCAAGTAGGCGTCAGTCTTTGGTCCTGCTGTTGTCAATAATTTCATTGGCATGAACCAACTCGTTTCTTTATTGAAAAATGGATACTTCTGATGATCTTCTGTGATCGCACAAGAATATAAATCTGAATCTTGCACGTCAGACCATTCCGTATTGAAATGCTGTTTTAGCGTCTCTGCTTTTTGAAATTGAGCCTTACTTTGAGGATCTAGACCTTTTATTGTGAGAAAGTTTGCAAAAGCCAAATACGCCTGATATTGTGAGCCGATGGCATCTCCAGCTTCATAAGGATGAATATCCGTTTCATTGTAGGTGGCAGATCCTTCGAAAATATTTCCTTTGCCTTCAGGAATTCCATTTCCATCGGAGTCATGGAGCATCACAAATTCGTTCACTACTTTTTCATACATCTTCCAAAGTTTTTCATCCTCAATATACCTTTGGTCTCCCGTCCACAAGTAACTTTTCCATGCCTTCTCCACCAACTTAAACATCGCTGGAATCTCTCTTACAAAGGACTCTCCGGGAGGGTTAAATCCAGCTGGATAGTCAGTATAGGTTTCTGTTCCAGGGGGATTTGGAGCGTCCAGGGTAAACACAGAGCCATCAAAGTTTAATGCCCACCACGAATACTATTTTTTATCTTCCGTGCAGTTTAGGGCAAACTGCTCCATCATTGCGAAATTTTCCTCATCCATACCCACGAGATGGGCACCATTGAGACTGTTCAATTAAGTGTGTCTGCTAATTTCACAGAATATGAAGAATAACCAGTCAATTGAGGATTTATTAAATGATCCCACAATGAATGAGCGGCTCAAAGAGCGACTTTACAGCAAGAAAGGAATACTTGGCAAAGAGAGTCCATTTAGTGAGATTTTACAACAAATGGTCAATACGATGCTTAATGGGGAAATTGAGAGTTTTCTTACTGAAGAGCGCGCTTCGGGTAGGGTAAATAAGCGAAATGGCAGGACTCCCAAACGAGTCCTAAGCGACGTTGGACCTCTCGATATTTCGACTCCACGTGATCGGAATGGTCATTTTGAACCAGAACTGATAGGGAAACGACAAAGGGATCTTACCAGGGGCTTGGATGATCAAATTTTGGCATTGTATGCCCAGGGTAACGCTATCGAAGATGTGAGACGCTTGCTGGAGGACATTTATGGAGTGAGTATCTCGGCAGGCCGGATTTCACAGATTACCGATAAGGTGTTGCCCCAGATCCAGGAATGGCGGTCAAGAAGCCTACAAAGCTTCTATCCAGTAGTGTATTTAGATGCCATTCACTTCAAAGTGCGACAAGATGGTAAGTATAGTAGTAGTGCCTTCTACACCGTGTACTCAGTTGATTGGGAAGGGAATAGAGACGTATTGGGGCTATATATCAACTCGGGTGGAGAAGGAGCTAGAAAATGGGGACTAGTGATGGAAGACCTTAAAGCCAGAGGTGTAGCTGATATTTTGGTGGTGTGTACGGATGATTTGCCGGGGTTCTCCGAACAGATTCAAGAAGTCTTTCCCAAATCAATTATCCAAAAGTGCATCGTCCACCAAATGAAGCAATTCACTTAAATACGTGGATGAGGGAGACAGGAAGGCAGTTGTAAAGGACTTACGTCAAATCTATAGCCACTACAGAGGAGGCTGCCAAAACAGCACTGTTAGCTTTTGAAGTGGTATGGGGCAAGAAATACAAGTATATCGTCAACCAATGGAATGGAAACTGGGGTGAGCTGATGGCCTTTTTAGATTTCCCGTTATCGATGCGCAAAATGATCTATACGACCAATCCTGTGGAAGCACTTCATCGAATCATGAGAAAACTCGTAAAAAGCAAGGCGGCCTGGGTTTCGGAAACAGCTCTGTTAAAACAGCTCTATTTATCGATAAACAAGAATGAGAAATCATGGAAAAGAAAGGCTTACGGATGGACAGCAATACAGCGAGATATCTTGGAAAAGTACCCGGAAAGGGTGCCTCTAAAAAATTAGTTTACAAAGGACTGGCTTCGTCGGCCTACGGCCTCCTCTGCCAGTCCTTTGTAACATAAATTCAAACCTAGACACAGTTTAATGAACTATCCCAGGATTTTGAATAGAATCTGCGAGACCTGCCGGGTTTTTAAAACCCGGCAGGTCTTTTCTAATTAACGAAATTATCTATGATCAAACGAACACTTTTTTTCGGTAACCCTGCTTACCTGAGTACAAGAAATGAGCAGATTTTAATTTCATTCCCAGGTGATAAGCCAGGTCGGATTATACCTATCGAAGACATTGGATTGCTTGTGTTAGAGCACCAGCAAATTACAATTACGAACGGGCTGCTATGCAAACTTACCGATAGAAAGGTGGCGGTAGTAACCTGCAATGCTCAGCATCTTCCTGATGGGCTTTTACTCCCCATGCATGGGCATACCGAACAAGTGGAAAGAGTTGAACATCAATTGAATGCCAGCCTGCCTCTAAAAAAGAATCTTTGTCTACAAACTGTAACTTCTAAAATTGAAAATCAACATGCCTTATTAAAGGAAAATGGCAAGGCAAGTAAACGAATGGAATACTTGGCAAAAAATGTGAATTCGGGAGATACTGGAAATCATGAGGCTCAGACGGCGGCGATTTATTGGCAGACTTTATTTGATATCCCTGATTTCAATCGAGGTCAATCAGGCATTCCACCTAATAATTTGTTGAACTACGGTTACGCCATTCTACAGGCTATAATAGCCAGGGCGCTCGTTTCTTCCGGTTTGCTTCCAAATGTGGGAATTTGGTATCACAATAAGTACAATGCCTATTGCCTGGCAGATGATATTATGGAGCCCTATCGTCCCTATGTGGATTTGGTTGTTTCGCATATCGTAGAGACTGAAGATTGCTATGATGAATTGACTGTTGAGCTTAAAAGAGAATTGCTCACAATTCCAGCGTTGGATGTTATTATAGATACAGAAAAGTTTTTTGATGGTAGCCGCTAGCCGTACGAGCAACTCACTGTGTGAGTGTTTTGCGGGCATTAGTCGAAAGATTATTTATCCAGAATATGCATGAAAATTACTATTCAAGACTTAACCAATACCGAAGTTTGTGGGTCTTAGTGTTTTTTGATTTGCCCACCGAGACTAAAAAAGACAGGGAAACTGCATCGTCTTTCAGGAAGAAATTGCTGGATGATGGATTTGCAATGTTTCAGTTTTCGATCTACATGCGGTTTTGTGCTAGTAGAGAAAATGCTGAAGTGCATACGCGAAGGATAAGAATAAATCTCCCACCAAAAGGAAAGGTTGGGAATATGCAGATTACAGATCGGCAATTTGGTATGATGAAATTATTTCATGGGAAATCTAAAGCTGAGAAAGAACAACCTATTCAGCAGTTAGAACTTTTTTAGATTGTTAATATCGAACTATCTCTCATTTTAACAGCAATAACACCCTTTTTTTACAATCCTAAAAATGGTCGTAAAAAACAGCATACCAGCCACTTAGCATTGGGTATGCTGTGATTTCCCAAGGAAAGTAACATTTTGAAAGCAATTCACAACGGGATCGTTCACTAAGTTTGCGATTGCCATGCTGTGATTTCCCAAGGAAAGTAACATTTTGAAAGCAATTCACAACAAGAATTTAACATCTTTACCGCCTTCTTTCGCTGTGATTTCCCAAGGAAAGTAACATTTTGAAAGCAATTCACAACGAGAAAATCATTTAGGTGATATCGGAAAAGGCTGTGATTTCCCAAGGAAAGTAACATTTTGAAAGCAATTCACAACTCCTGAAACGAGTTCAGGGTGAAGGTTGGGGCTTCGACTTCGCTCAGCCTGGCAACAATGATTCTCCCTGTCAGCATGACGGCACTGATTCTTCCTAGGAAATTAACATTAATGCAATTCACAACACCTGCAGCGAGTTCAGGGTGACGGTTGCGGCTTCGACTAAGGAGGAGGTAATGATAGTGCATTAAACAAGAATTGCAAGAATTTAATTCAGCATAGCAGTTGTGTAAGGCGCTTTTCTTTTACCTTAGCAAACTCAAATAGTACGGCAGTTTAGCTTCACTAATCAGAACTTTAAGTTTAAAAAATGAAGAGTCTTTTATCCAATCTGTTATTCAAAGTTTTTATCGCTATCGTTTTGGGTATTGTTTTCGGACTTTACTTACCCGAATCTATCAATAGAATCCTGGCAACCTTCAATGCTTTTTTTGGTCAGTTTCTAAACTTTGTAATACCACTGATTATCCTTGGATTGATCATGCCAGCTATTTCTGATTTGGGAAAAGGAGCTGGTAAATTGCTGCTGATTACGGCGGCGATTGCTTATGGATCGACCATCTTCTCGGGATTTATGAGCTATTTTACATCCTCAGCCATTTTTCCATCGCTTTTAGCTTCACATATTAATGACGCAGCCGAAATCACCGAGATTGGCAGAGAGTTGGAGCCCTATTTCAGCATCACTATTCCGGCGGTGATCGATGTAATGTCGGCTTTAGTTTTAGCATTTGTCATAGGCTTGGGACTTGCCTATCAGGAGAATTCTACCCTCAAAAAGGTGGTCAAAAACTTTGAAGTAATCATCATGCAGGTGATAGAAAACGTGATCGTTCCGCTGTTGCCATTGTTTATCATGGGAATCTTCGCCAGCATGTCCTTCAGTGGCAAAGTCTATTCTATACTCTCGGTTTTCATCAATATCATTGGGGTAATCTTTGCGATGCATATTTTCTTGCTGTTGCTCCAATACCTTATTACTGGTGCCATAGTAAAAAGAAATCCGCTGAAGTTACTCGCGACGATGATGCCGGCCTATTTCACTGCATTGGGTACTCAGTCTTCTGCTGCGACCATTCCCGTAACACTGGAGCAAGCGGAGAAAAATGGTGTCTCACCTAAAATAGCGGGTTTTGTGATTCCACTTTGTGCGACTATTCACCTTTCTGGAAGTATCATGAAAATCACCGCCTGCGCGATGGCCTTGATGATTTTGGAAGGAGTTCCTTATGACTTTGGGATGTTTGCAGGCTTTATATTTATGCTTGGAATAGCAATGGTAGCCGCACCTGGAGTACCAGGAGGAGCAATCATGGCAGCGATAGCCATCCTCCAATCTATGCTTGGTTTTAATGAAGAAATGATCGGTTTGATGATTGCGCTCTACATTGCCATGGATAGCTTCGGTACTGCTGCAAATGTGACTGGAGATGGTGCTATAGCTCTAGTCGTAGATAAGATTACGCAGGGCAAGGAGAGTGACACAAGCAAGGTATTGGCGGCGCAGTTTCTTAAAAGGTGAAAATGGCATTCTACTCAATAAAATCAGCAACTTGGAAATCAATCGAGCACAGCTCAATGCCTAGAATATTTCTAATAACACTCTTTTTTGTTCTGTCAGCTCTAAAGGGATTTTCTCAGCAGTCGTTTGAAATCTCAACCGATGTTAATCGCATTGTCATCCTAGGGAATAGCATCACTTATGATGGCAAATACTTTAGCTACGTGGAGGCATTGTACCGGCTAAATCATTCTGAATCAAAGTTGGAATGGATCAACGTCGGCCTACCTAGTGAAACTGTTTCTGGGCTTTCGGAGGAAAATCATGCGGATGGAGCATTCCCAAGACCAGATCTTCATGAGCGATTGGATCGGATTTTTGAGAAACTTCAGCCTGACTTGCTTTTTGTGAATTATGGTATGAATGACGGGATTTATCTTCCCCTTGATGAGGAGCGATTTCAGAAGTATAAGGATGGGATCAATTGGCTTTCTGACAAAATCGAGGCTATCAATGCAATTGCCATTTATCTCACTCCTCCAATTTACGACCCTGCTAAAGGTGAGGCTTATGCCAATGTGTTGGACAATTACTCTGATTGGTTGCTGTCAAAAAGATATACTGATCAGTGGGACGTCGTAGATATACATTGGCCGATGCGCAAATTTCTGGAAGATCAAAGGAAACTGGAGGCTGGCTATTTTCTGGCGAAAGATGGGGTTCATCCCAATGCCACCGGACATTGGCTGATGGCTCGTGAGATTTTATCTTTTTTGGGAGAATCGAATGCAGATAAATTCGGTGAATTTGAAGATGCAGTCGCAAAGTTTCCACATGGCAAGGAAGTGGCAGAACTTATATTCGAGCGACAAGCTATGCTTCGTGATGCCTGGTTGACTTCCACGGGACATCTTCGGCCGGGATTACATGTAGGAATTCCTCTGGCTGAAGCTGAAATTAGAGCCGAGGAAATAGAACAGCAAATTCAATTACTTTTGAAAACAAAACATTAGATTTTCCTGCTTTTTGCTCAGGTATCTGATTCCTGATTGCTTAGAAATTAGATATCTTTAAAATCTCGTTTACCGTCTTTCGCTTATGATTTTTATAGAAAATGAAGGGGTCACAGATCCTCACCTCAACCTGGCCTTAGAAGAATATATCGCTCGAAACTTAAGTGCGGATGACGATTATCTGCTTTTTTATATCAATGAGCCATCCATCATTATCGGCAGAAACCAGATTACTATTGAGGAAGTAAATCAGGATTACATAGAGAATAACAACATTCATGTGGTTCGTAGAGTGAGTGGAGGAGGAGCGGTATATCATGATCTTGGAAATCTGAATTTCAGTTTTATCACTAATCATGACGTGACTAAGCTGCATGATTTTAAGAAATTTACCGCACCAGTGATTGACGTTTTGAAAGGTTTGGGACTGTCGGCAGAATTAATAGGGCGCAATGATATCTTGATCGAAGAAAAGAAGATTTCTGGCGCGGCTCAATTTTCTACCGGTAAGCGAATGATCAGTCATGGCACACTTCTGTTCAATACAGACTTGAGTGAAGTTGCAAAAGCCTTGAATGTCAAAATGAGTAAAATTGAGTCCAAAGGGCATAAGTCTGTCAGAAGTCGGGTTGCAAATATTTCCGATTTCTTACCCCAGGAAATGTCAATTGAGGAATTTAGAAAATTGGTGCTCAAAGGTCTTTACTCGAAAAATAAAGCATTCGAAACCTATCATTTGACGCCGGAGGAATGGGCGGGAGCAATGAAACTTAAAGCTGAAAAGTATGATTCTTGGGACTGGAATTACGGTCATGCTCCCAAATTTAATGTCAAACGCAATAAGCGATTTGCTATTGGCGAATTAGACGTGAGGATCTTGGTGGAGCATGGGATCATAAAAGATCTGAAAATCTACGGAGACTTTTTTGGAAAGGACTCTGTGACAGAAATCGAAGCTGTTTTAGAAAATATCCGCTACGACAAGCCTTCAATCGAAACTGCTTTGGCTGAGGTTGATGTCAGCAATTACTTTGGAGCACTGGAAAAAGAAGAATTTATTGAATTTTTGTATGGTGCAGATGAAGATTGAGAAAGGATAGGACAAATTTTCTCTGGATTTGATCCCGGTTTTATAGTGTTTAAAAGCAAGTTTAAACATTCATATCAGACGTCATGTGCATTTAAAACTACTCCATCTGACACCCTCTTCAGAGAAGTATGCGTCTTGCCAGAATCGTCAATCTGACAAACTCTATAGCTGGGAAAGGGATTTCCCCAACTCCCCCCAAAATGACCTGACCAAAAATAAGGTTTCTTATGATTCCAAATGATTCCATCTACATCATGATCATGCCCGTGAAAAACAGCTTTAACATTTTCATAGCTTCCTATCAGTTGCAGCACTTCTTTGCAGTTCACACCATGCCTGGTCCAATCACTTTGGGAGATATGTATGAACACAAAAACTTGAGCTAAATCTTTGTTTTTCTCTAAATTATTCTTTAAAAAGTCCAGATCAACACAGTGGTATTCTCCAGCTTCATTAGAGGAGTTTAGCAGAAGTATTCCATACTGCTCTTTTGCAGTGAAAAAAGCATCCGTAGGTTGATTCCAGATTTCCATCCATTTGGAATCTGAAACTCGATCGTGGTTTCCGCGGACCACATAATATGGAATGCTGAGTTGATCGAAATATTTCTTTACCTCAGGCATCAGAGTGGGTTCGTCATGTATCAAGTCTCCATTAAAAACAACCAAATCCACTTCGTTTTCGCGTTTAATAGCGTCGATTAGATTTTGATGAGAAGTATTGAATTCTGTGTCCGGCTGTCCAAAGTGACCATCCGAAGCGGTAATAAATTTGAAGACGGGTTTAAAATCTATTGAAAGTGCATCCCGATTTTCCCGAATTGAAAAAGCTGAAATTGGTAAGGAAATAATTCCTCCACTTAATAGAGATAGGTTTTTTAGAAAAGGTCTACGTTTCATAGCTAGTGGATGGCTTTCTTAAATATATCTACATTCGATAGATCTGACAAGTACTTTGCTTGAGAAATAGAGCAGCGTGAACCATTTAAAACCATTCTTTTTGATTTGTTACGATTCTGCTTTATTCTCTTTGATTACATCTTCCAATTTGTCAGCTCTTTGGTCATCGTCAGCCCATCGATATAATTTCGAAGCTTGTGCTCCTGCTTTTTCTACAATCCCTGTAGTGTCTTTTTGAGACAGCCAAGCAATGAATCTCTGCATAACCTCAAAATAAGGCACTACAAGCAATGCGGAAACTGCTAAAAGCAACCATCCAAATGGTAAAAAAGGAAGCATTAATGAAACAAGTCCAGCAATAAATGTTAAGATAGCAATAGCTGGTATAATGTATTTTTTCACCTTAGCAAGGTATGAAGTTGGACAGGAAATGAAAAGTTTAAAACGCTGAAATGAATTGAGGGTTATGTTTTGCACTATCTAAGAAAGCTTTAAAATGTTTAATTTTTTTTAATTACTACTTTTTTAGTAATAACGGGAAGTTAAATCATAGGGAACCTTTTATATTCCTTTAGTGGTGATCAATATTTATCAATCAAAACAATTTTACGATGAAAAAATCATTATTTATCTTCACATTTTTCCTGATTGCAAGCATGGGACAGCTCTTTGCGCAAGATTCCAAGCGAATAGGTGGTCAGCTTATTTACGGTACTAACATCAATACCATTGGTATTGGAGCTATCGCTGAATTCCCGATTGCTGATAGAATGGTTATCTCTCCTAGCTTTTCCTTTTATTTTCCTAAAAATAGTGGGGGCGTTAAAACGAATTCTTTTGAACTGAATAGTAACCTGAACTATACCTTCATCGACGAAAATGACATTGTATTTTATGGTATTGGTGGACTAAACTTCACAAACTATAGCGTAAAGTTTGATCTCACAGGTATTCCAGGTGGAGCTGATTACTCTGTAAATAGTGGCTATATAGGCCTTAATTTGGGTGCTGGCGATAATTTTGACATCAGTAAAAACTTTCTACCATTTGGCGAAATAAAGTACATCATTGACAACTTTGGATAGATTGGTGCTTGCTGCCGGTATAAAATTCGATTTCTAAGAAATAATTACACTACTTAATGCAAGTCAAAAATGCAGGAATGAAACCTGGTCGAAAGACTGGGTTTTTTTTCGACTTTTTTATACAAGAGTCCTTATCCCTGTGATCAATTTTGATTTAACGGGATTGTGCCCAAAGCCATTTTTTAGTTCATAATTAATTTTGGATACCCGGGCATTCTCAATAGAGCTGCTCAGTGAGGGTTATAATTTTTTGGGTTCTACCCCTAAGTTAGTGAGGATATAGGTCTAAGCCCCCATGGAAAAACGGTATTGCGCTTCTAAAGTTGGTAAATGTTCGATAGCCTTTTCCTACTGTTTTGAGTTCTTGAATTTTACCATTTAGGCGTTCAGCCATTGCATTGCTTAGATTCATGATCAATGCATTTACAACTCCGGAAATATGGTTGTTGAATGTCTCTACTAC
>Ga0307487_1001633_pt1 | contig 15576 bp, 16 predicted proteins | sample CBIW12metaG_FD_203665 | JGI IMG/M metagenome (GOLD analysis project Ga0307487, IMG submission 203665) | Sea-ice brine microbial communities from Beaufort Sea near Barrow, Alaska, United States - CBIW 1.2 | ecosystem: Environmental > Aquatic > Marine > Coastal | place: USA: Alaska | collected... | reverse complement strand
ACTTTTTGAATTTCGGCGCTTTAACACCCACTCAATTGCTCTAAACGCACTTTGTTTCCAAAAAATAAATTGAAATAATCGATTTTACCTGATTTATGGGGACAGAATTTTCAAGTTGGGTTAAGGACATAGAATTTGTGCATGGTAAATTTTGTCTGCTTTGACCATTCTTTTTATCAAGTTATTGAACACAGTAGCTTTGCTTTGAGATCTGTTGAGGCGATAACTGAATTCATTTAGGTACCGCTCTATATGCTTTTCCCTTACCCATGAATAGGTGGTCCTGATCCCGATTTGACTTGGTGAATCATCGTGTGCAATGCCTTGAAGTTCAGCCCATTGTTGCTGGGTATTTGCTTTATTTGATACTCCTTGGAGATAGGGCCGTATCCACGCCATTCATCATTGTTATCTTTGCCGCGCCACTGATGTGCTTATCAAAAATACCAACCAAGGATTTCGATGAAAAGTCTTTGATTTTCAAGGAGTAAAACCGTCTTACCTTGCCTTCATCAGTTAATTGGACGGCGCATACCACTTTTTTCTTCTTGCTATCATAGCTCCTGCCCGGCTTGCCGGCTTCCTTGCCTCCCCGCGACAAATTCGTCCACCTGTAGGTTGCCATCCATGGGAGAGGCTCCACTGGATTTCATTCCTTCCCGGACTTTATGCATAAAAAGCCTTGCTGTATTCTCTGAAACTCCGTAGCGGATAGCCATATAGCTACTTGACAGGCTCTTGGTCGTTGTTGACATCTCGAAACATATGAAAAAAGCCTTGCGGATACCAAACTTGACTTTATGAAAAAGTGTATTTGCCATGGCTGATTCGGTCTTACTGCAAATGTTACAGGTCCGTGAATAGTCTTTGCGTACCTGACATCTGGTATGGCCGCACTTTTTGCACTCATAACCGGATTCCCATTTGACCTCGGAGAGCTATTTCTTGCAATCTTCGTTAGTTTTGAACCGATCAGAGAACTCCAGAAGGTTTTGTCCTTTAAATATATCCATTTTAAGCTTCTATTTGACTATAAATATATGCATTTAAATTGTGACCTCTAAAGAACGATATGGGGATCATGCAAAAGCAATGAAAAAGAATATTTAGAATTTCTTTGAAACGCCTAGAGTGTTTTCACTTCTTTAGGTGACATAAATGTGGGCTTTTGAAATTGATTTATTTTTTGAATCTTATTTTAGGTCGAGAAGAATTCAGTTGGATATTCTGAAGAGATTTTCTACTAAATCTTCTACCTCTTAATTTTCCATTTACTTCGTCCATTTGCGGCATAGTCCTTATCTTTGCAAATTATTTGCTTCCATCAGTTTTCGATGGATTTAACATGTTTTGTCATCTGTGTACCTTCAATAGTGAAATTAAAGCACAAACGTAAGATTATTTCCTATGCAAATCAGCTGGATTACCCGCTGACATTTAGCCCTTTTGTGTTCAGTCGAACGTTTTTTTTATGGGCTGTTCTCGGCTTAATTGGGGGACTCGTGGCAGGGTTGTACTGGATAGTATTGGAGTTTCTAACTGAGAAATTAGCATTTTTCCAAGGGTGGGAGGTAATACCTACCATGGCAATATGCGGGCTTTTGGCTGGATTGATTATTCACTGGATTGGCGATCCGGGGGAGATTCATTTGATTGTAAATAACATTCGATTTAATAAGGGCAAACTCGATCCCAAAAATAATCCATCAATGATTCTTTCCTCCTTACTTTGCGTGGCTTCGGGAGGAAACCTTGGTCCTGAAGCACCATTAGTTCAGGTGACAGGATCAACGGGGACATGGATGGGAAAGATGCTCAGGTTGAAAGGAGAGGAACTTCGATCACTGAGTATAGCTGGCATGGCATCTGGATTTACTGCTCTTTTTGGAGCGCCATTGGGAGGGAGTTTGTTTGCATTGGAGATTTTGCATCACAAACATGCCGTCGAATATTATAAAGCAATAATTCCCGCATTAGTTGCAAGCAGTTTTAGTTATGTCATATTTGCGTTGATTATTCACGTGGGTTTGGGTCCTGTGTGGGATCTACCCAATTATGAATATTCAGGAACGTTTGATTTTGCTTATGCGGTATTAATGGGAATTTTGGCTACTGCGGTTGGCTGGGGTTTCATTTATTCAACGAAGATGTTTAAGACAGCTTTTGAGAAAAAACCGTTGCCTATCTATGTCAAGACGTTTATCGGAGGTGTTTTACTAGGAGTGATTTCATATTTTTATCCAATGACTCGTTACTTTGGTCATCATCAATTGAGCGAGTTGGTGAGTGGTGAATTTACGTTGCAGTTGCTGATTGGTATTTTGGTGTTTAAAATACTAGCTATTTCTATCACTGTAACTTCTGGTTGGAGGGGAGGATTTATCATTCCCTTATTCTTCGTGGGAGCAACATTAGGCTTGATAATTCATCAAATTTTTCCCGAAACCAATCTTACCCTTACAGTAATTAGTTGCATGGCTGCGGTTAACGCCTGCGTTACTCGCACTCCGATGAGTACTACGATTTTGCTGGCAACCTTAACAGGTTTCACTTATTTCATTCCTATTCTTTTTGCAAGTCTAACTGGCTATTTTCTAGCGCCTAGGTTGCCGTTTATTGGCTCTCAAATGGACAAGTGAATTTAATTTTGCGATAAATCTTATTACCTAGTTAGAAATTCATAATACGCCAGTTGAGATTTAGCATATGCAGGTCGATCTAGTGCTCAGTGTGTTCGAGGTTTATTTGGAAGAGTTTCAATCCTAATTCTTATAAGTCGAAAAATAAAAGTTTCATCTAACCAAAGTAATATTGAATAGTAACAAACTAAGATTGTTTAGTCTGTCGAGCTGCGATTAATTCTTAATGTGAAAAAAGGAAAGTTGGATAAAAGTGAAGATTGCGATTTAGCGTTGTTTTAAGCTAATCGTTTAGAGTCAACAGCTTCGATCCACTCTTCATGATTGCAAATGCTACATTTTTCTTTGTGTACCAAATTTTTTTGAATCTCACCACAATGTGTACACGCGTAAGTTTGATCCGAAGAAAAATTACTACATGGATGATCGTAGGTTTCAGGTAGGATTGGTAATCCGAGTTTGACCAACTCATCCGCATAATAAAAAACACTCAAGTCTCCCGAAGTTTCTAAATAGGCAAAGTGTACCTGGCCAAGATGCGACACATTTCTCAATCTCAACTGCGAAAATAGCTCATCGTAAGCCAGTGACTCTTCCCTAAAAACTTTATAATTGATCTTTCCATGTTCGATCAATTTAACTGGCTTACCTTCTAGATAAGTTTCGACTTTCTCAAATTTCCCAGTGAGAGTGGTAATGAATTTGTAGAGACCAATCACAGTCACGAACACCATTACAGCCGGTAAAATGGCAACATCTTCGTATAGCATCGGATCTCCTGCCGCTGATCCCAAGGAAATGATTATTGCAAGTTCAAAAATAGAAAGTTGTTTAATTCCTCTTTTTCCAGATAGTCTAAGTATAAGAAGTACCGCAAAGAACATGACGGCCGCTCGAAGCACAACTTCTAAAAGAAATCCATAGGGAATTCCCTCTCCAATTAATATTCTTTTTAGATCAAATAGCTGAAAGGTTTCTTGACTTTCCATGATCAGAATGTTGCTTATTGACAGATTTGGGTTAGAATTTATTGCTTCAATAGGAAAATGAAAATCATGAAAACTGAGCAGACCTAAAAAAGCCTACTTATCTCCTAGAAAGAAAGCAAAAGTAGATCGTAGTTGCGATTAAGTTTATGTGCCATGTCAAGCATTTCATCATAAATACTCACTGTCATGATTAATCAACCGATACTTCTTAATCTATCTTTGCCATTGGAGGATGTAATTAGTATCAGTTTTCAGGCCTCATCTTACCATCTTCATCGAAGGTCATCATTTCAGTTTTAGTGTCTGAAATTCTAAATTCTATCTCGTAGTAGGTGATGGAATTTTCTGTGAATTTTCTTTTGGAAATGATTTTATCGTGACTTAAAGAGTTATCGTTTTCAATCATCTCCAAAATACGGTCGGGAAGCTTTACGCTATCAGAAGCATCAAGAGTGCCTTCCAAGATAGTCCCATCTCTTTTAACCATGTTAGTGTCTGTTTCATGTTCAGGACCGCTCATCTCATTTTGAGCTTTTACACTATTCTCATATTGACTATCTTTTTTCTCGCCACAAGAAAATAACAATGAAGAAAGTAAAGCCGGAAATATGAATAATTTAATTTTCATGAGTATAAAAGTTTGATGTTTACGTTCAATAAGACAATTTTCAACCCAAAATTACTTTCAATTAATATATAGGAAAATTATTTTAAGTGAGAAAATTAGATATACCTACTTTTTTCTTTGCCAGAAATTTGAAAAATTGGTAACAAACACCAAAATAACATGTTTCAATAGCAGATAGCGATATTTTTAACCTATTTAAAATAAAAAATTACTAGCTTAAAAGCTTAATAATACATTATCTACAAGTTGGCAGACTTAGTTAGTAAGCATAGTAAGGCTCCTCACATTGAATTGATTATTACCCAACTTGAGGTATAGAAAAGTTAACGATCATAGGGTCATGCAGCTATTAAAAAGCGGTTAATTAAAGAGCCTTCAATCCTACAAATCTAGCATTCGTTTCATGAGATTTTGTAATCTGGAGTGACTATGTTAGGATTTTTATATTGCGTGAGGCATTCGGTTGACTCAAGCTGACAAATACTAACAGCGAATTATTAAAGTTGCAATTTTTTAGTTTGCATAGGCAATTTTCAATTAGCTGAAAGAAATAAAATACTGCGAATTTTCAAACTGTATTGTTAGATAGCTAAACCACCAAACAGAACTATTTTCCCAAATTATACTGTTCTACATTCCTATGAAAAAGAATCAGGTCCTTCATGAAGGGAATATTTTACACTCTTTAGTCTCATTGGCTTGGCCTATTATAATGGCCAATATCCTCCAAACGGCCTATCAGTTGATAGATACGTTTTGGTTGGGAAGATTGGGAGCCAATGCTGTTGCTGCTGTCAGTATTAGTTTTCCGATTTTGTTTTTGGTGCTCTCGTTAGGTGCAGGCCTTACACTTGCTGGCACAGTGATCATCTCTCAGTATAAAGGCTCTAACGACCAGAAGATGATAGATTTTTCTGCTTCTCAGACGGTAATGATAGTTTTCCTAATTTCTATTGTATTGGCTATTGCAGGATATTTTTTGGCTGAACCGTTGATGAATATCGTAGGGGCAGGCCCAGAGTTTAAGGATGACTCAATCACGTATTTCAAGGTTTCTTCTTGGGGATTTGTTTTCCTGTTTATGTTTTTCGTGTTTCAGTCGCTTATGCGAGGCATTGGTAATGTTCTTTTGCCAATGTATATCGTGTTGGGAACGGTGTTTTTAAATCTGGTATTGGATCCTTTATTTATTTTTGGATATGGTGATATTCCAGGATACGGTGTGGCAGGTGCGGCAATTGCAAGTGTGATTACCCAGGGAATTTCTGCAGTGATAGGGATCACTATTTTGTTTGTAGGCAAGCGAGGAATCAAAATCCAGCTGGACAGTATGATGCCTAAGCTGGATTGGGTGAAAAGAATGTTTGCGCTTGGGATACCAGCTAGTTTGGAACAGTCTTCCCGAGCAGCAGCGATGACCGTGATGGTGATGTTGGTGACTAGCTTTGGGAGCGACGTGGTTGCAGCTTATGGTATAGGAGCTAGGATACTGAGTTTGGTAATTGTCCCAGCATTGGGTTTTTCAATAGCAACTACCACTCTTGTAGGCCAAAATATCGGTGCATCGAAAATCAAAAGAGCGGAGAAAATCGGAGATCTAAGTAGTAAAATCGCGTTCTTTGGATTGACTGCTATAGGTATGTTACTATTTGTGTTTGCAGAGTCTCTTACTCGTTTTTTCGTGCCAAATGATCCCAAAGTAATTCAGGATGGGGCGACATTTATTCGCATAATGGCTCCCAGTTTTGGATTCCTAGGAGTGCAACAAGTTCTAAATGGTGTTTTCAATGGGGCGAGATTTACGCAGGCGTCAATGTTAATCTCAATTTTTAGTTTGTGGATTGTTCGTTTTCCATTGGCGTTTGTGCTTTCCGCAAAAACAGATCTGGCTTTTGAAGGCATTTGGTGGGCATTTCCTATTTCCAACTTTATAGCAGCTGCGGTGGCTTTCATTTATTACAAAACTGGCTATTGGAAAGTGAGAACAATCAGAAATAGAGAGCTTTGGCTGGATTGAAATAGTTGAAACTTTCCGCTTAAATCATAAATTGACACTTCGACTTTCTCAGCAGAAATGCTCGATGCTGGTTGAAAATAATTCTATTAGGATGGCAAGCTAGCATAGCTAAGACCTTATGCTAAAGATTAACTACTCTCGTAAAATCGAATAACCAACTAAAAATACTATCCTAACTGTAAAATATAAGTTTAGGTTTTTTGAAAGATATTTCAAACTTTAGCCTTTATTATCCACATCCCAACACTTATGAAATTCTCTTTCCAGTCCATAAAAATTCTAATTTTCCCATTCTTATTAACTACATTTTTAAACTCTCAATCTTACGCAGCTACAGATACACTGTCTACCTATAGCGCCGTGATGGGCAAGCAAATTAAAACTGTGGTGATCACACCATCGGAATATTCATCGTCTACGAAATATCCTGTAGTGTATATGCTTCATGGTTATTCTGGTAATTACAGTGATTTTGTAAAGAAAGTACCTCAGATGCAAGAGTATGCGGATCACTTTGGAATGATACTCGTATCTGCAGATGGCAATTATGGAAGTTGGTATTGGGATAGTCCAGTGGAAAAATCATCTCAGTATGAAACCTATGTCTCCTCAGAACTGATAAGTTTTGTTGATAAGAATTATAGCACCATTGCCACTCCCGAATCAAGAGCTATCACAGGATTGAGTATGGGAGGGCACGGAGCATTGTATCTTGCAATCCGACATCCGGAAGTTTTCGGAGCGATGGGAAGTATGAGTGGAGGAGTGGATATAATGCCTTTTCCTGAGAATTGGGAAATGAAAAAATATTTAGGAATAAAAGCAGAAAATTCCCGTCGTTGGGAAGATTATTCTGTCTTGGGACAATTAAACAAATTAATTCCCAATCGGCAGCAACTAATCATCACTTGCGGCACCGACGATTTCTTTTATCAAGTTAATCTTAAGTTGCATGAAAAACTTACTTACAATAATATTCCACACACTTTTATTTCTAATCCAGGAGCACATACCTGGGACTATTGGAATGACGCGATACCTTACCAATTACAGTTTTTTCATATCTTCTTCGAAAACCAACCTAAGAGCTGACTGATAAATTTCGGATAATAATTATTGAGCAAGTAAGGTGTTAATGGGATTGGTTTCCATTAATGAGAGATGAGCAGTAACCTACAAATAAAAAGCCTACTCAAATTGACTTCTCATAAGTCGTTTTAAGCAGGCTTGTTACAAAGATTTCTGACAATTTAATCTTCCTTTTCGTTACTGTCGCTGTATGAATTATTCTCTTCATCTTCAGATCCAATTCTTTCTTGTGCGTCATCGAGTTCACTTCCTGGCACGTCAAGATCATCTCCGGCAAAATCTACTTTTCTCTTTCTAGCTAGTAATTGTTCGTCATCGCCTCCATCGTCAGTTAGGTTGCCGCTTTTTGATCCAAGAGCTTTTAAATCTTCTTTGGTCACACGAGCTTCTTTAGCTAGCTGCTCAGGTGACTTTTCAACGTTGATTTTAGGCTGGTTTTTATTATCAGTAGTCATAATAATGTGTGTTTAGTGAGATTTTTGTTTTTCTACTTATCAGTAGATTTTTCCTTTCCGGATTCATCGAAAGTTATGGTTTTTGTCTGACCATTGTCCAATTTGAATTCCAATTGATAGTAAGTAATATTATCTTCTATAAATCTTCTTTTAACCTGGATGTTTTCCGCATCAATTCCTTCAGTTTTTTCAATCACTTTCAAAAGCTCATTTGGTAGTGTCAGAGAATCAGTCTGCGTGATCTCTACAGGCATGCGGGTTCCACCTTTTTGTCTAATACTGGAATCCGGGGTGGCCATCACATTTTTATCTAGTGATTCTATTTGCTCTTCCACTCTCAAAACCCCGTTGGAGTCATCGATCGTGTCATCTTTAGAGTTGCTACAGGAAAAAAATGCCAGTGAGAGCAAGACCATGGGAACTATAAGTAATTTTTTCATAACAAAAATAAATTGTGTGTGACGCTACAAACAAATTTCATCCCAGCTCTTAGAAAACCCCCAAAGCAGATGTAGGAGCTTTTTTTAATGAGTTCAAAATATCTCAATTCCCCTTTGTGAGTAAAATATTCTCTTATCTTTCTGCAAAGTGTCAGATTTTTCCATATCCTATCTTTTTCACAGTCAATCATCATTTTCTATATCCGTTCCTGTCTTTTTTGATAGAATTTTACAGAATTATGTTTAAGTTTTATCCACAAAAGAAAAACCGAAGGCTATGAGAAAAATAGTGTACCTGTTGATTTTTGCAACTTCTGGTGTGTTTGCGCAGCAACCAGTTCCGCTACGATCTACCATTGAAACAGACACAAGAGCTATTCGTCAAGATGTTCCATTGACAAATTCTATCCGAAAGGCCTTCCAAGCAGGTACGAGGGATTTTTCTGGAGCCCCAGGTCCTACCTATTGGCAATTGGGCACTGATTACACAATTAAGGCAAGTCTTGATCCCTCTGCACAGATGATTACAGGCACTGAGAAAATCCTGGTTCATAATACCAGCACAGATGATTTGGACAGAATAGTGTTAAGATTAGATCATAATATTTTTAGAGCAGATGTGCCTCGAGGATCATCTGTCCCAGCATAACAGACCGAAGGAATGATCATTACGCGGATAATGGTAGCAGGAGAGACGGTAGATTTGACCGCAGAACCCGTGGGAAGAAATGCTCCGGCTGCTTTGAGAGTAAGAGGGCTTCAAAGCACTGTAGCTACTGTGACTTTGCTTGAGACGATTCCAGCTGGGAGTACTGCGGAAGTTGAGATCGACTGGCATACCATGCTCCCAGGTGGTGAGAACGGGAAGGGACACCGAATGACCCAAAGATTCGACAGTACCTTATTTCAGCCTACCCAACGGTATCCCAGACTTGCCAAATACGATGACCTAGGAGATACTATGTTAAAATCCAAGTATTTTGAGAGTAATTTTCTTTCTTTTAACTTTGCAATTACCAAAAGAAGGCTTAGCCTCATCATTACCCGAATTCTAGTTGGTCCATTGGTAGTTTTTGTCATAAGCTTCATTTTTTTCCATAGCACAAACATCAAAATCAGCAATTTTCTCATCGATGCCACTATTCCTTTTCTTTTAGTGGTGGGGTTTTTCTCACATATCCGTTGATAGAGCTGCTTGATTGGTTCATTGAATCTTGTTGCTGTTAGTGCCGGCATGTATAATACTTGCCTTAGTTTGCTGTTCCCTTTTTTACTGATTTTGGATCTCCCTTTGAATAGGCCAGATTCATTATGAGATACGTCCAACCCAGCAAAGCTTACCACTTGCCGAATATTTTGAAAAAGGGAGAACCCATTGGTTTCACTCACAACGATGATTGCTTTTTCATCGCGAACTCCTGGGATAGATGTCAGTTTATTGATACGCTCTTTAAGATCCACATCTTTTCCTACGAGCTGGTTTAGTTCTTTTCTCAGCTCATCGATCATCTGGTTCAAAAATTTAATCTGATTTTTTTTCAATTTTTCAAGCTTAGCATTAGTCCCAAATGACGAATTCATAGCGTGTATTTGGTTTTTAGCCCTAGTCAGATCTTTCTTACAGGCAAGAATTTCTCTGGAAATAGCTCTTAGTGATCTGAATTGAGCAGACATAGGTTTCCAGCACTCAGGCCTTCTCTCTAGGCCAAACTGTGCTATTATCCTGGCGTCAACTTGATCTGTTTTGGTTTTAATATTTAAGCTTTGAGTCCGCTCCTAAAACTAGGTTTTAGGAATAGGCTTACCTGTTAGAATTAAGAGATAGAGTTGATTCAAAGGTGAATTCCAGCTTCATTACCGTTAGTAGGAGGAGTCTAAATCGGTTTTTGATGCTGTCTGTTAAGAATAATGTGCTGATTTCAGACGCAAAGCCAGGTTTTTGTTCTTTTTTGAGCACGTGTTTTACTATTCTGACAAAGTTTACCCACAGACATCGGATGTTTGCCCACATTTTGTGTCTGAGCAGACCTCTGTACCTGGTTTTGTCATTTGGGTAGTGATAGCCCAATTGGAATATGGTTGCTTCTACATTGTTGCGGATGTTTAATATTTCCTTGCGGGATAGCTGCTATTTTCTTTCTCAATTGACAGGCAGTGATCTCTTTTTGGGTAAAATACCGGTAATGTCCAGCTGTTTTGATTCTCCATTTTTCACCGTTTTTCATCTTCAGGACCTCTACTGAACTATCTGTTTTCAGATCTTTTACAGTCAATATCCCATTTTCATCCAATCCAAGGTCATATCTGCCCTTTGGTCCCTGAATGGCATTAAGTAACAGTTCTGCCTTATTTTTGGCAACAAACGCCTGATTCGAAGGACTGTGGTAAGCCCCGTCAGCATGGATGTTTTCCACCGGATACAGAATACCTTCCCGGCCTGGACAACACCTTTTTCAAGGAATCCATTATCGGCTGCATCTGCTTTTTTCACCTCCACATTACTGATCAGATTCAGTCCCTGTTTGTCACAGCTTTCTGTCACGTTTACGCGGTAGCCTTTCACCTGATTGCCGTCTTTGTTGCTGTAATGACAGTCCGGATCATGGGGAGACTGAATGGAGTCTGCTGCTATAGATTCTTTGGGTTTGGGGAGGATTGTTTTTTGGTCGCTTACCTCAAACTGCTCTTCAAAAAGCCTCGAAACTGTGGCGTAAGATTCTTCAGCTGATCCTTCAAACAACTCCAGAAGCCTGTAAGCCAACATACCCAAGTCAACATAGCCTGATCTTGACTTCCTCACCCCTGCAGCGGTAAACAACTTTATTACCCTTTTCTGACAGCAGACTCTTGACCAGCTCCAGCTCGGCTGGGGATAACGTGCGCTCCAGAAGTTTACTGTCTGTGTTGTAACAGAACAACCGAAGGGTTTCATGAACCAGTTCATACCGACTCAACCACGCAATGCTTATTCCCAGGAGTTTGCTGTCCATACGGATACTTCTCCCGCTCACCAGAAACTCTTTTGCCTGACCTGTGGTGGCAAGGGCGAATGTCTGTTCCAACAAATTGGGATTCCCCTCTCGTTCATGTTCCACTATACGCTTACCCAACAAGAATAGGTAGACGCTGAGGGCAACAGATCGTCCATGTTTACCAGACCTAAGGGGCTACGCACCAACAGATTAAATCTACACTGCTCAAAAAGCTGGGAATCGCTCCACCGGTTAGCTTCCTTCAGGATCATCATGGCCACCATCACCCTGATGGAGGAATTGGGACTGCCGGTCTGCCTAGAATACAAGGGCTCAAATAAAGACTCCTCCACCCTCAAAGTGACCTGAATCCTGAATAAGTTATGCCAGGAATCGTTCTGCTCGTAGAATCGCTCTGACCTATCTGTAAGAAAAGAATTCGGACTGCTGAACATCCCTAACTGGGTTTTATTTGAGGTCTTTTTAAACATTTCTGATTAGTTAACTACTTGTAATATAGTGATTTACAGTCATTAAAATCACTCTTTGGCGTGAAAGATTTCATATTCTTTTTTATTGTTTTAATGTCGATATTTGTATCAAATACTTTTCGGAGTGGACTCAGCTTTTAAAAAATCTTTTCATCTTATTAGCCAAAATGATACATACTTGTTGTCTCTTTTCAAATAAATAGTCGAGTAGGTAAGGGGAATTTCACCCCAAACCTCTCACAGCACCGTGCGTGATAGTCTCCCATCACACGGCGCTTCCAAAGTCAGGTCTCCTGTTCTTTACAGGATGTTCCTTTGTTTCATAATAATCAATCATCCCCTTTTACAAGTTGTTGTCACTATGTAAACCGACTCTGGTTCCACCCTTCGCTCCTCTCTGCTTTCACAGAATATCGTCACTACTACGATGGAATCCGCCCCCTTTCAGCATTACAGTATTCGCCTTGCAGGTTCGCTGCTTGTACTTTCCCTTAACTCCGCCGAAAGAGTTCCCTTGTTCCGTTGAAAAGCCTGTAACGGGTTCTTGCCTCCTTTACACCGCACACTGTCCGGCCGGTAACAGCTTACTTCTGCCGAACTCAGTTCCTGAGAACACATATACCCCCTCAGTTTCAGTGTGGTCTATGGATATATCGATGTTTTACTATGGAGGTTCACTTTCGTTCAACTCCCCGTTACTCACCTGACGGATAACTTCCGCCTTTTCTTTATCGCTCAATACGAATACCTTTCGGTGAAACGCACCATAAAGTGGTTTGTGAAATCTGGCTGACAGCTTCCACGATGGGCCTTCCATCATCTTTTCAACAGCATGCGTTGGACTTATTCCTCCGTTTCAAGGCACAGTGTATCCGCACTACTGCACGTAGGTATAAATTCCTGCAATAATCAGTCTTTCAAATAGCTTTTCTCCAAAATATCTTCGATTTAGCTTGTATACAAACTCATTGAGATAGTTCTGAAGATATTTATAGGTAATCATATGATTTATTCCCAATAATTTGCGCTTCAGGTTACTGATTGCTTTGTGTACCCACTGAAGGGTGTCGTTGGTATTTTCCTTCCCAGAAATCACCGTAAAGTGAGTTGCAACAATATCCTCAATATGCTCATATGCAGTGTTTTTGTCGGTAAACAATACGATCTCACCACTCGTGTTTTTTTTAATAAATTTCTTAGCATGCTCGCCGTCTACTTTCCCAAGTACCTCCATTTTGTAGTAGCCACAAAAGCGGCTTGTTTTTCCTGTTTCTAGATCTTCCAAAGGAATTGATTCAGCTGAGACAGCCGTTGAGGCTTTCCGCTGACTCCCTTTGCCTCTTTTTAAATTCTCTTTTACTTTCTTTTCTGTTGCTACTCCTACATAGCATTCATCCATTTCCACAATATCAGTGAGCGTATAAAGCGCATCTCTTTTGCCCATCACTACTCTAATCTTATGCAACAATCTGAAAGCGGTATCATACCGACTCAATCCCAGTTGACGCTGAAACTCAAGACATGAAAAACCCTTCTTGGTGGCTGGCATGGGCATAAATGCAGTCATCCATAAATGAAGCGAAAGCTTACTTCATTCCATCACAGTTCCACTTTTTAGAGAACTCCGACGTCTACAGCTGCTACACTCAAAAAACTTACCTCCGCCAAACCAATAGTGCTTGGTAATAGATTTACAGGTTTTACAGCGGATTCCCACCTTCTCACGATAGGCTTTTAGATTAACTTCGCAGCTTTCCTCATCAGGAAAATAATGGACAAAATTGATAATATTCATGGCTCTGACTATTTTTGACCAAGAAACACGAATCAAAACTATCGGACAAGTTAGTGTTACAAATTGTCTTTATTTGGCTACGTGCACTTATCCGAATACACACAATAAATAATAGGCCAGGTTTTCATGGTATACCCCAGTTGCCTCCATGATAAATTTAGCGCCATCGCTCTGGTGCTTTTTTATCCATTTTAAAAGGTTTCAAACCCTTTCTCTTAGTTGGAAGATTTTCTTGTCCCCAAAACTCTGTACCCTGTTGGATCAGCGTACTCTAACAGACAGGTTTGTAAATCGTTTTTCGATACATCAATACCTACAGCTTTCATAAATAAAATAGTTTAGAGTTAATACTCCCCAAAAAACTTTCCTCGTAAATTATGCGGGATATTAATGATCTAAAAGATTCCCTAAATACTTATTCAGATTCTCAAGGAGAAGAAAACAGGAGCAAAATCTCGAAGTCGATATACAGTAGTTATCTAGGTTCCAATGCTATTCCTGTTTCAATCCAAAATTTAGTAAAGAAAGACCGATTTTTAAACCAGTAGTAAATCAATCGAAACATACGAAGTTGGGAGACTAGCCTCTATCTAGGCCCAGCTGAGTTTTACAATAACTTCGGACGCTTTGATGTATCTCTCACAGTTCCTGGTTGATGGATAGTAAGTGGTACAGGTGTACTGCAAAATCCTTCAGAAATTTTGACTCCTAAAGCTGCCAAACTGTTAGCATCTATAGGAAATTCTTCGGATGAAGTGACCATAGTGGGAGAGGGAGAAAAGGGAACTGTGGATGGAGATCAGCTGACCTGGCATTTTGTAGCAGATACAGTTAATGATTTTGCTTGGGCTACTTCAGATAGATTTATTTGGAAGGGCAATACGGCTGATATTCCCGGAAAAGGAAAAATTCCTGTGTACATGGTTTATATTCCAGAACGAGCTAAATATTTTGTAAAAGCTTGGGAAAATACGGGTCATGCCTTAGAATTTTATTCCAAACTTTGGGCTCCGTACCATTTTGCTCAGCTTACGCTACAAGATGGTCCAAGTGCTGGTGTGGAATATCCTATGGTGATTAATTCCAATCAAGGTGCAGCTGATCATGAAGCTGCACATCAATGGTGGCCTATGATGTTGGGCACCAACGAAATTCGCTATGCATGGATGGATGAAGGCTTCAATTCCTATATGAATATACTTTCTGCAGCCGACAAAAAGGGGATTCCATTTAATCTTGACGGCTATGGTCAGCGGTATGGTAAAATAAGCGGTTCGGAAGACGAAGCACCTTTGATGTGGAGTGCAAATGATGCAGGAAGTGGTTATAGTTTTCAGACCTATCAAAAGGCTCCTCTGATGTTATCTATGCTAGGTGGAATGGTAGGAGATGACGCGGTAATCTCAGCTATGAAAAAGTATACTGCAGCTTGGGCCTACAAGCATCCATCTCCATGGGATTTTATGTCTTTTATGGATCATGAGCTGGGGGAGAATTTAGATTGGTTTTGGTATTATTGGCTATTCACCACAGAATCGGTAGAAGGATCAATTCAGAAAGTGACCCAAACTACTCGCAAAACTATCGTGACTATTAGGCAAGATGGAGAAATGCCTTCTCCGGTAGTTTTGCTGGTTGAGTTTGAAGACCAGGGACCTGCTATCAAAAATATGTCAAACTCAAAGATGGTAGATGATACCTCTGCAGAGATCATATGGCCGGTTTCAGTTTGGTTTGACGGGAGCAGAACATTTGATGCAGATTTGAATTTTGGAGATAGAAAAATCAAAAAAATCACGCTTGATCCACACCGCAGATTCCCTGATAAAGATGTGGAGGACAAAGTATGGCCTAAGAAAAAATAATAGTGGAGTATAATAATTAAAGGTGAATTTTAAAATTTTCCTTACTTTATAAAAAGAGCTGAAATAAAATTTTATGACTATTCGCTATGTTGCACGTATGGGTAAATAGCCGCAATAAGTAACCTGTCGAATAATTTTTCTCCAAAATATCTTCTGTTCAGTTTGTACACAAACTCATCGAGATAATTCTGAATAT
>Ga0307487_1001630_pt1 | contig 15590 bp, 14 predicted proteins | sample CBIW12metaG_FD_203665 | JGI IMG/M metagenome (GOLD analysis project Ga0307487, IMG submission 203665) | Sea-ice brine microbial communities from Beaufort Sea near Barrow, Alaska, United States - CBIW 1.2 | ecosystem: Environmental > Aquatic > Marine > Coastal | place: USA: Alaska | collected... | reverse complement strand
CAATGTGATTATCGGCTGTATTATTGAAAAAACACATCGTTAAAATTAGGGATTAACGACCTATATTGGTAGCCCAATTAAAGTATTTATCAAAATTATCATTTCATTTTTACAAGCAAGCACATGGCGGTCTGTATTTCAATTGATTAGTCCCGGCGGGACGGCATATTAATAGCCAAGGACGTAAGTCCTTGGTTTAAAACAAATAGATATAATACAAAACCCAACAAAATCGACCTAATTGCATGCAATTAGGTCGATTTTGTTGGGTTTTGTTTCGGTTTATATCGTTTAGCGGATGGACTTACGTCCATCCCTATTAACATGCCGTCCCTCTGGGACTTAGAATGATAAATACTTAAATAACAGGAGTTTATAAAACTAAGCGGATTAGATTTTTAATAGAAAGTTTCCATTTAAATAAAAGTAGAACCAAATTAACAATCGTTTAGCTTCAACTAAAACCATAGATTTTAAATCTACCCACACAAAATCATATAGAACCAATTTTCTTTATTTCTTCTTTGTGTTCTTATTCACCAAAGATGATAAATCTCTGCGTTCTTCGCGAAAACTCTCCGCGACTCTTTGCGGTTAAAAACCCCTCAATCACTGCGCAGCAGAGATTCCTAATAATACTGCCGCTAGCTTTTGACCCTTAGAACTAATTCCCTACTCTAATTCTTAATTATTTACTCTTCTTAGCGTCCTTTGCGATTCCTTAGCATCTTTGCGGTTAAATCACCCCAATTAAAACGCAGTTGGAATTCATAAACCCTTATCATTCATAATGAGTCAAACCCCTTTAAACATTAATAATTAAACCCTAAAAATTAATTAAAAACTCCACTTCATAGGCCGTATGTCTCCTAATATTCATAACTCGATCTCCATCAAGCAAGAAGTACTGCCCTTTAATTCCCATCAGCTTTCCAGAGATAGAAGGTAATTTATCAAGGTTGACACTTTTTATTTTTACAGGGAATTCTAAAACAGGATAATTGATGTTTGTTAATTCATCTTCTTCTGTAATATATTGTGCAAGATCTTCAGGGAGTAATTCTTCTAATTGCCATTTTGTTTCTTCTAAATCGATACTTTCATCCACATCATTGCGCAACATTTTACGCCAATTAGTTTTATCAGTAAATTCAGATTTCAAAGCAACTTCTAGAACTCCTGCTAAATAACGATTTGGAGTTTCTGCTAATTTAATTGCTTCATTTGCTCCTTGGTCAATCCATCTTGTCGGGATTTGTGTTCCTCTTGTAACGCCTACTTTTACCACATCACTTGCAGCTAAATAAACAATATGTGGCTGATTGTGGTTTTTTTCTTCCCATTCAACGTCTCTTCCTTCTCCTAAATGTGCTCTACACAATTCTGGACGAATAATACATTCAGCAGATTCTGGAGCGTCTTTAAAACATGGGTAACAAAATCCTTGATTAAAAGAAGTTTTGGTTTTTGTTCCACATTTTACGCAGAAGATATTTCCTTCAAATTTGAATGAAACATTTTGACCTATCAATTCATTCATAGGAACAAGTTGTTCTTCTTGCGTTTCAGTATTGAAAAATCGCATTTGATATTGAACAACGTTTTCATCGTTGAATGAAACATTCATTTTCCTTAATTCTCCTTTAAAATTCATATTGAATAAGTATTTATCTTTTAATGATAGTAACAAAAGACCGAGTCAATCTCACATTCCTCTATTCTATTTGTTGATGGTGATTTCGTTTGTCTTCATTGCCTTCGACAAGCTCAGTCAACGGTTAACTCTTCGGTGACTGAGCCTGTCGAAGGCACCGAAATGTCGTAGAGGTCGCAACGTCGAAGGCACCGAAATATCGAAGGCACACCATCTAAGTTTCGATTAATCAGATTAAAACAACATTCCAACCATTGTCGCTGTCAACATACAAGCCAATGTTCCTGCAATTAGTGAAAGCACACCGTATTTAGCCAAGGTTGGTTTCTTACCTGGTGCAATCGCTCCAATTCCTCCAACTTGAATTCCAATAGAAGCAAAATTGGCAAATCCACAGAGGACATAAGTTCCAATGATGACTGATTTTCCTGAAATTTCATCTTGTAATTCACCCAAATGCGGATAAGCAACAAATTCATTAATGATTGTTTTTTCACCTAACAACTGACCGATAATCATAGAGTCTTGCCACGGAACTCCCATTAACCAAGCAATAGGAGATAGGGCGTTACCAACAATATATTGGAAAGTTAATTCAGTATATAAGGAAGAAGAGCTTGCAATTACATCATTTATTCCAGTATAATGACCAACAGTGCTGAGCATGTAATTTGCTAGTGCAATTAATGAAATAAATACAATTAACATTGCTGCAACGTTCACCGCTAATTTTAATCCGTCAGTTGTTCCGTTGGCAATTGCTTCCAATGCATTAACTCCTAGTTTATCTTTAGGAACAGTTAAATCTTTATTGATTTTCTCAGTTTCTGGTAATAGAATTTTAGAAAATACAATTGCTGCAGGCGCTGACATTAGCGATGCAGTCAATAAATGCTTTGCAAAGAATACCTTTTGTTCAGGATCATCTCCTCCAAGGAAACCAATGTAAGCGGCTAAAACTCCACCTGCGATAGTTGCCATTCCTCCAGCCATTAGACAAAGGATTTCACTATCTGTCATTTTGTTTAAATACGGCTTTACTAATAATGGAGCTTCTGTCTGACCTAGAAATACGTTTCCAGCGGCTGATACACTTTCAGCTCCTGATAATCCCATTAAGCGTTTCATGACATAAGCCATTCCGTAAACAACTTTTTGAAGAATTCCCCAGTAGTAAAGCAAGCTCGTTAATGCAGAGAAGAAGATTACAGAAGGCAAAACCCACGTAGCAAAATTCATAACAATTGGGTTCATTTCACCGGTGACAACACTACTGAAAACAAACATTGCTCCTTCGTGGGCCATATCTACGACTTTCACGAATCCTTTGGAAACAAAGTCAAAGCCGGTTTCAATAAAAGGAACTTTTAGAATAAGGAGTGCCAATACAATTTGCAGTAAAATTCCTTTGACTACGAGTGGCCAATTGATTTTTCTGCGATTTTTACTTAAAAGAAATGCTATCAAAATTAATGCAGTGACTCCAAGAATCCCTCTCATTACACCTTCCCATGAAAATGAAGTAGCATTAGTTTTATTCTCTTTTAAATAGGTAATCCGTTTGTCTTGATTATTAAGAGCGAATTTACCGTCTTCCAAAGTTAAAACTGGAAATGTTTCTGTAGTTAAGACTGTATCCGCTAAGCTTGTAAGGATAAGTTTATTGTCTTCTAAAACATAACTACCCGACTTTTGATAAGTAAGAATTGTGTCATTTGTTTTAAAAGTTCCATTTTCATTTAATTTCAATGAGAATTTTCTTCTGAACCATTCTTCATCAGATGATTTTTCACTCTCTTGTGCGCTGAGGCTAAAAAAAGTGGTTAAGAAAACGATTGAAAATATAAGTAGTCTAGGAAGTACGTTTGTTAATTTCATCTCTTATTTTTGATGCAAGCTCATAGTCTTCACCTTCAACAGCTTTGTCCAAACGGTCTTCTAATTCTTTAATCGTTAAATCAGAAAGATCATTTTTACTTTTCTTAGAAGAGATACTTTTCTTCGGTTTTTCAATTGGAGCAGGAGTTTCTTCATTCCCATCTTCTTGATCTAGTCGAATTCCAGCAGAGCTAAGTATAGATTCATAAGTGTAAACATTACATTTAAAGCGAACAGCTAGCGCAATGGCATCTGAAGTTCGGGCATCAATTTCAACTTCTTTTCCATCTTTCTCACAGATAAGTTTTGCGAAGAAAATCCCTTCTTTTAAATTATAAATGATCACTTCTTTAAGTGTCACATTAAAGGCTTGAGCGAAATTCTTGAATAAATCGTGCGTTAAAGGGCGAGAAGGTGTCATATCTTCCAATTCAATAGCAATTGCTTGCGCTTCGAATCCTCCAATAATAATAGGCAATCTTCTCAATCCATCTACCTCAGACAATACCAATGCATAAGCACCAGATTGTGTCTGACTGTATGATAATCCAATAATTTCCAGTTTTACTTTTTCCATATTTGGCGAAAGGTCATCTTTAAATATTTAATAACAAATTAGGGAAGCAGATGCCTCCCTAATTTCACATAACGTAAAAATAATATTTATTATCGAATGATTAGTTCGAAGCCTTGAATTTTTTTACTGCTTCTGTTAATCGAGGCAATACTTCAAAAGCATCTCCAACAACTCCATAGTCAGCAGCTTTAAAGAAAGGCGCTTCTGCATCCGTGTTTATCACAACGATTATTTTAGATCTGTTTACCCCAGCCAAGTGCTGAATTGCACCAGAAATACCCGCTGCGATGTATAAGTTTGGAGCAATAGCAACTCCTGTTTGACCCACGTGTTCGTGGTGAGGACGCCAATCTGAATCCGATACCGGACGAGAACAAGCTGTTGCCGCTCCTAATACTTCTGCTAAATCTGTAATCAAAGCCCAGTTTTCAGGACCTTTCAATCCACGACCACCTGAAACAACTAATTCTGCTTCTGGTAATGGAATGTCTCCATCTGGAAGTTTAGTTTCTTTTACTTTAACACGAGTATCACCTGCATTTCCTGCAAATTCCTCAATTGTAGCCTCTGAACCTGTTTCTTCTGGTTGGATAGAATTCGGAAGTAAAGCGATAATTTTCTTATCAGTATTTACTTTAACGAATCCGAAAGCTTTTCCTGAAAATACACTTACTGGAACTGTACCGTCATCCTTAGGAATTCCATTTGCACCTGTAATTAAACCTGCGTTCATTTTTACAGATAAACGTGGAGCAACTGCTTTACCGATTAAGTCATCAGAGAAAATGATAGTGTTTGCACCAACTTTTTCAGCTGCTGTGGCTACCATTCTCATGATTTGTTGTTCGTCGATTCCATCAAATGAACGGTCAACTAAAATTTTACTTGCACCATATTTACCTAATTGAGCAAGTTTAGAATCGTCGGCCTTACCATTTGTTACAACAGTTACTTCACCTATTTTCTTTGCGTAAGTAACAACTTCGAATGCGCTTTTCGCTAATTTTTCGCCGTTACTATTTATATATACTAATACTGACATAATTAATTTCTTTTTTTCGGGTGTGATTATATTACTTTCGCTTCGTTGTGCAACAATTCAACTAGTTCATCCATATTATTAGGATCAATTAATTTAACTGCAGATTTTGGAGCAGGTAAAGCATATTTCTCAAAAGAAGTTTGTTTTGCTGCATTTGAAGAAGGAACCACGTTTAAAGGTTTCTTTCTCGCTGCCATAATTCCACGCATATTTGGAATACGTTGTTCAGCCATTCCTTTAGCACAACTTACTACCAATGGTAAATCTGCTTCCACAGTTTGAATTCCACCAATAATTTCTTTGTCTAAAGTTGCTGTAGTTCCATTAATAGTCATGCTTTCTGCTAGAGAAATAAAAGGCATATCTAAATGCTCAGCCAACATTCCACCTACTTGAGAACCGTTATAATCAATAGTTTCTTTACCTAAAAGAACTAAATCATAACCACCTTCCTTAGCGAAATGTGCAATTTCAGCAGCTACTTGACCACCATCCTCAGGTTTCACATCAATTCTTGTAGCGTCATCAGCACCAATCGCTAATGCTTTACGAATTGTTGCTTCATCCTCAGCAGTACCAACAGTTACAGTTGTTACCGTTCCTCCATGAGCTTCTTTAATTTCTAAACCTTTCACTAGAGCATACCACTCATCGTAAGGGTTAACAATATATTTAACACCACTTTCGTCAAACTTCGTATCACCATCAGTGAAAGAAATTTTCGTGGTCGTATCTGGAGCTTTACTAATACAAACTAGTATTTTCATATTATTATTTATTTTTTAGTCTTTTACAAAAATATAAAAAGATTTTTCTTTACATACTATTTTTACAAGGTATGCATAGTAAATCTAACTTTTGTCATCTTTTCTATTGAAATAAGGCGTGACAAGGTTGAAATATAAGGATTTTAAGCCAATTTGAACACACAAAATTAATTAAAAAGCAATGAAAGTTATTAGATGACTTGCAAAGGATAGCTAATGTCAATCTGTTATTTAAGTTTTTTCCATTCCTTATTAACGTAAACAATATTTTAAATCAAAAACTGTATTAATTCTTTGCAATTCTCAATTTCTAGTATCTTTGTATCATGTTATTATTCATTAATAGTATTGCAGGTTCCGAAATTGTAGTTATCCTACTTTTTGTTCTCATCTTTTTTGGGGCGAAAAGCATTCCTGGTATGGCTAGAGGTCTAGGAAAAGGAATTCGTCAAATTAAAGACGCTAGTCAAGATATTCAGGATGAAATAAGGAGAACGACAACAGATATGAAGCGTGATTTGAATGTGAATCAAGCGCTTCATGATGCCAAAAATACCTTGCAAGCTCCTGTTAAAGATTTTACAAATAATTTAAAAGCTTCTGCAACAGGTGTTGATAAGAATATCAAAGGGATTTTAAATGATGGTGGTAAAAATAGTATTGAAAAAACTTTGGAAGCCCCAATAAAAGACTTTAAGAAGGATTTGAAAGAAACTGCTACTGAAATCGATAACAATATCAAAGGAGAAGTTAAAGACAATCCAAGAACCACATCAACAGAATCGTCAAAAGACGTAAATTCAGATCGTAAACCAGATCAAGAAAACCTTAGTTAATGTTTATAGATATTTTATTAATTGTATTGGGATTAGCCCTCTTAATAGCAGGAGGAGAGTTCCTTGTTAAAGGAGCCGTTGGAATCGCTGCTAAAGCTAGACTTTCAAAGTTAGTTATCGGTATGACCGTAGTTTCGTTTGGTACTTCGTCACCAGAACTATTGGTTTCTTTACAATCAGCAAGTGAAGGTTTACCAGAATTAGCAATCGGAAATGTTGTAGGTTCAAACATTGCCAATCTCGCATTGGTACTTGGGGTTACAGTTCTAATTTTTCCAATGCCAGTAGCTCGAAATACGATTCGCTACGATTGGCCAATGATGATGATTGCCTCACTTTTATTCTATGTTTTTGCACTCGATTTAGAAGTTGTCAGCTGGGAAGGCTTGATAATGTTTGCCATACTGATTGCCTTTATTACTTTTATTATCATTAAATCAAGAAAAAGCTCCGATCCAAATCCTGTAGAAATTCCAGAAATGGAAGAAATGACAAAAAACATTTCAACTTCGAAACATATTCTTTTTATCGCAATTGGATTAGTAGGATTATTCTTTGGCTCAACTTGGTTGATTGACGGAGCCAAATCTATAGCAGAAGATTTTGGGATTTCAAAACACGTTATTGGTATTACAATTATCGCTTTCGGAACATCTGTTCCTGAATTAGCAACCAGTTGTGTGGCGGCTTATAAGAAAGAAACAGATATTTCTGTCGGAAACCTTGTTGGAAGTAATATTTTTAATATTCTAGCCGTTTTGGGCTTAACAGCAATAGTAAATCCAATCCCAATTGAAGAAGTTGTAATGTCGTGGGATATTCTTTGGATGATTGGAATATCGCTTTTACTCTTACCAATGATGGTCATCAGAAGAAAAGTCGGACGAATTAGTGGAGTAATTCTGCTGGGTATTTATGTGACTTATATTGTGACTTTGTTTTAGAAGATCCTTTGTATTGTCTTTAACACTATCTACAAGTTCTGGTGTAAATGGCAGTGGTTTCCTCTTTTTATACTGTTCAATGTATGTCTAGCTATAAAAAAAGCTTCCTTTACGCTATAAATCTACTTGTTTAGTGGTAACTGAGCTTAGGTTGCATAGTTTGGTAGAATATCTAAGGAATAGATTGTATCCCAAGACGAACAGTGAAACACGCTTACAATTAACCATTAAAAGATCGAGCTAATTAATTACCAATTATGAACCTCAACTGAACCTCAACTGAAATTCCAAAAATTCATAATTAAACAACTTGTCCGTCAACTGTCGGATGCATAATTCATTCTAGTCTTCCGCTTCAACCTCTTCTTCTTCGTCTTCCAAACCACTCATCAAATCATGAGTTTTTGTATTGTACATTCCTTCTAACTCATCTATTTTGGTTTTTTTCCATAATGGAACACCTACAAAATACGATGCTCTCCCTATTACATGTGCACTGATTGGTGCTGTGAGTAATAAAAATACAATTATGGCAATAACACGCGTCGTGATGGAAGTTTCCATATAATACAATGCTAAACCAATTAAGATCAATCCAACACCTAAAGTTGCTGCTTTTGTAGTTACTGACATTCGCAGGTATAGATCAGGCATACGCACCAATCCTATCGCTGCAAGAAGAATAAAAAGTGTTCCAAGGGAAACGATTATCATTATTATAATATCATTCATTTCTTTTTCTTTTTTCAAGGTAATAAGAGAACGCAACTGTGCTCAGGAATGCAATTAAAGCAAAGATCATGGCGATATCCAAAAACGAAGGTCGGTTGGAAACCATGCTGTAAACTGCAATAATCGAAATACCTATTGTAATCAATAAATCTAGTGCAACAACTCTATCTGGAAGAGATGGCCCCATTAAAAAGCGAATAAACACCAATAAGGTTGATGTGCTCAAAATGGGTAAAATAATATATGATAAAAAATCCTCTATGTTCATCGTAATATTTTCAAAATTCGTTTTTCAAATCCATTCTTGATGCTATCGATAAATTCTTCTCTATCGTGAACATACATGGCGTGGATATACAATACTTTTCTGTCGTCTGAAACATCAAGGCTTAGTGTTCCTGGAGTAAGTGTAATCACATTTGCCAAGAGCGTTATTTCTAAATCTGTTTTTGCATCCAACGGATATTTAATAATTCCAGGTTCCATGTAGAACTTTGGCGTTACCACATCCGCTGCTACTTGTAAGTTTGCTTTTATTAATTCATATAAAAAATAAAATGCAAAACTGATGATGCGTGGTGCAATAATAAAGTATTTTCTACTTCTCTCGTTGAAGCTGATTAACCACAATACCAAAAAGCTGAGGATAAATCCAAAAGCAACATTGGTTGCATTGATTGTTCCAGTAAGAAACACCCAAACAATGGCCAATAAGATATTTAATAAAAATTGAACTCTCATAGTTTCGTCACTTCTTTAATTCCAAAAACAGCGTTATAATATTCTTCTGTATTCATTAATTCATAACCGATTCTTTCTGCTACCAATTGGAAGTGTTCTGCGAAAAAGCTGTAATATAATGTTACTCCTACCAATAATACTATTGGAACGATGTAAGCTGCTTTTTCTGAAAAACTAAAATCTTTAAAATACTTAAAAGAAGCTCTTCTTTCGATTCTGTTTTCATTTTTTGAGAACGCTTTATTCCATATTTTAGCAACAATGATTAAGGTAATCAAACTTGCGAAGATAAACATAACCAACATGGCTATTTCTCCAGCGGTGTAACTTGCACTAAACAAAGAAATTTTAGGCCAAAATCCGGACAGTGGCGGAATTCCAACTAATGCGAATAATGGAATAGCAAAAAGTAAAGAAAGTTTTGGATAATTATCCATCAAACCTCCCATATTTTCCATTTTTGTAGTTCCAAATATTCTATACATTACGCCTCCCATCATGAAAAGGGTTGCTTTCACAATGATATCATGGAACATATACATTACTGCTCCAACAAGCGCTACTTCTGTGAATAAGCTTAATCCACCTACCATAAATCCGATGTGACAGATAATCAGATAAGAAAATACCCTTAAAATATCTTTTTGTACCAAAGCTCCAATTCCACCGAAGAACATAGTCAGTCCGGCAATTACCATTAAGATCATTTGATTCATTTCTCCCAATGGGAAAATTAAGGTGAATACGCGAAGCATAGCATAAATTCCAACCTTGGTTAGAAGTCCTGCAAAAAGTGCTGAAACAACTGATGGTGGAGTGTGATAGGAGGCAGGAAGCCAAAAATACAAGGGAAAAACTCCTGATTTCACACCGAATCCAATAAAGAAAACCAAAGAAATTGTTTGAACTAAACCTTGATTTTCCATTTCTGGAATAATTCGGGAAAGTTCAGCCATGTTTAATGAACCTGTTGCCCCATAAACCATCGCAATTCCAGTCAAGAAAATGATGGAGGAAATCATGTTCAAAGTAAAGTACTTTACCGCTCCTTCAATTTGAATTTTCCGACCACCAATAGTTAACAATACAAATGAAGAAATGATAATTACCTCAAACCAAACATAAAGGCTGAATAAATCTCCAGTGATAAAGGCACCACTTAATCCCATAATTAGGAAGTGGAAAATGGCGTGATATCCAAACTTGACCCGCGTAGAAACCATGTTTTTTGTAGAGGCAATAGAGAGGGCAAAAGCGACAATGTTGGTCAGTACAATTAATGAAACAGCCAATGTATCAGCGATCATGGTAATTCCAAAAGGTGCTTGCCAGTTTCCTAACTGAACACTTTGGATTCCGTCAGTCCAAACTTCTTTAAATAGAAGAATACCAATAATAATTCCTACAGCACTTCCTAGGATACTGATGTAGCGCTGAATTTTCGGGTTCATCCAAAAGAACAACAGCAGAATTGCTGTCAGCATGTGGACAATAATTGGATAAATAACTAAATGTTCGCTCATGTGATATCGTCAGTTTTATTCATGGTATCAATATCGTCTGTTTTCAAGACTTTGTAGGCACGCTTGATCAAAACAATTGCAAAAGATTGTAATCCAAAACTAATTACAATTGCTGTTAAAATCAATGCTTGTGGCACTGGATCGGCATATATTCCTTCAAGTGCGTTTCCATCTTCAGGGATTAATGGTGGTCTTCCTTTTACAAGTCCACCCATCAAGAATATCAAAAGGTTTACTCCGTTTCCAAGGATTACAATTCCGATGATTAATTTTACTAAACTTCGGCGAAGAATCAGGTAGATTCCGGCTGCGTAAAGTATTCCTGTCATTATCGCTAATAGTATTTCCATAATATTTATACGCTTTCTGAAATAGTAAAAATGATGGTTAAACAAACACCAACAACAACAAAGTAAACTCCCATGTCAAAAAACAAAGCACTTCCTATTTTTCCAAGTACGGGAACATCTTGTTCTTGCCAAAGTCCTGTCATTAAAGGATCTCCTGTTAAAATGATTGGAGCTAAAGCACTCAGTATTGCGATTGTTAATCCTATCGGAATTAAAAAACCAGGATGAATTCTCAATAATTTTTTTGTTTCTGGTAAACCATTCGCAAAAGCATGCAGAATAAATGCAACTGCGGCAATTAATCCACCCACAAAACCTCCTCCAGGAAGATAGTGTCCGCGCAAAAGCACAAACACAGAAAACAATATCAGCAAAGGCAATAATGTTTTTGAAACGGTTTTTAGTATTAAACTTTTCATATTACTTCTCGTGTTTTTTAAGGTGTAATTTCAATAAGGCGAAAACACCAATTGCTGAAATAGCCAATACGGAAATTTCAATCATGGTATCAAATCCACGGAAATCGACCAATATAACATTCACAACGTTCTTTCCTTTAGCCAATATATAAGCATTTTCCGCATAATATTCTGTTGTTGACTTTATTGGTGTTTCATTCATAATTTCAATAATCGTGAATGCCAGGAATGTTCCAAATGATGTGGCGATAATTCCATCTCGAACTCTATTGGTTCTATTGGATAGTTTCAGGTATTTCGGCAAACGATAGAGAACCAAAACGAACAAAATCACGGTTAATGTATCAATTGAGAATTGTGTCATTGCTAAATCTGGCGCGCCATAGAACACAAAGATTAAACACATTGTATAACCTAAAACACCCATTCCTGCAATTGCTGAAAGTCGGGATTTTGTAAATACAGTAAAAATGACTGAAACCAACATCATGGCGAGAATCACAATTTCATTCCAGTTTAATTCTTTAATTTCTTTAACTGAAAGGAAAATACGGGGATTTACAAATACGTGAACTCCAAATACTAGCGTTAACAACACCAAGATAATTAAAACATAACGACGCAAATAACCGTTTTGGAATGTACGGGTAAGAAAGTAAGATAACCTCTGAAATAAGTCAGCGAATTTTAATGCTAAACTTTTTGGTGACCAAACATTAAATTTGATCATTGAACTTTCTTTCTTATGACTTGGTTTCCATAAAAAGTAAAGCGCGATTCCTCCTGCGATGGTAATAGCACTCAACAAAATAATCAGATTAAATCCGTGCCATATAGCCAAGTGTGGACTCGCTTCTCCTGTTAGAAGTGGAGTGATATTGTGTGTGAATAAACTTTCAACCATTGCTGGGAAAAGTCCGAATAACAAACTTAAAGCGGCTAAAATCATAGGCATAAACCACAATAAGAAATGCGGCTTTTTAATTCGACCTAATTCTACTGGTTGTTTTCCTGTGAATGGTTTAACACCCACTAATAATCCTGCAAAAACCATTAAAATATTGGTTAATACAGCCATTGTGGTCAATACAGTTGGATTTAATCCGCCATTTAGCGTAGCTTCATAAATCAAATCTTTTCCAATAAAACCGACCGTTGGAGGGAATCCACCACTTGATAAAGCAGCAATTAGTCCTGCGATAAACAAAGGCATTAAGACTTTCCTTAATCCGCCTAGTTTTGTGATGTCTCGCGTTCCTGCTTGGTGATCTATTGTTCCTGTAACCAAGAACAAACTGGCTTTATACAATGCGTGAACAACAATAAATACAATAGCTGCAGTAATAGAAGCGCTTGTTCCAATTCCAATTAAAAACACCATGATTCCCAATGCTCCAATTGTAGAATAAGCTAATATCCCTTTTAAATCTGTTTTGAATAATGTTTGGAAAGCGGCATACAACATGGTTATGGCTCCAACTATTAAAAGTGTGGTAAAGAAATAAGAGTTGTTTTGAAAGTGTGGAGTAAAACGCAAGAGTAAATAAATACCTGCTTTTACCATCGTTGCAGAGTGTAAATAAGTGGAAACTGGAGTAGGGGCTTTCATTGCGCCCGGCAACCAGAAATGAAATGGGAATTGCGCCGATTTCGTAAAAGCTGCTAAGAAAATAAAGATCAATAAATAAACAGTGTACTCATGATTGGCGAATATTTCAGGAGACTGAAGCATTTCTGCTATCGAATATGTTCCTGTTAATTGCCCTGCTAAAACACCAAATGCCAATAATGCTAAACCTCCCAATCCAGTAATGCTCAGCGCTATAATTGCTGATTTTCGGGAGGAAGATTCTGTATTGTTAAATCCAATAAGGAAGAATGAACTGATACTTGTTAACTCCCAGAAAATGAATAGAGTAATAATGTTGTTTGAAGTGACTAATCCCAACATTGCTCCCATAAATATGGAAAGGAATACATAAAATCGCATCAATTTTGGATGTCCTTTCATGTATTGAGTGGTGTACAGGAAAACTATACTTCCCACCCCTGTTATTAATAAGGTAAAGAGCAACGCTAAATTATCAAGTCGAAAATCTAGATTGATACTCATGGAAGGAACCCAAGCGGTAAAGAAATTGAAGACTTCTCCATTCATAATTGGTTTCGCAAAACTAGAAAAGTAGAGAAACAATGAAATAGGCAAAAGTGACGCAAACCATGTCATTCGCTTAAAAACCTTCTGACCCATTCCAAATAAGAGGAGTGAGAAAAGAAATGAAGCGAGTATTACAAATAAAAATACGGTCATAATTAATTAAATATACACTTGATTTTATGTCAATTTCTCTTTTCTAAGAGGCTTATTGATTATCAATTTTTCAGCTTTGTTGTTTAGCGTGACAATATACGAATTACCGCGATTTTAGATGTGAATTTGGTGGTTTTTCGATGTGAAATTTGGTTAAAAATTGATTGCAGTGTTTATGTAGATGATTAAAATGGAATACTAAAATAAACTTGAAGTCAATTTTTAATTATAATCTTCTAAAAAACTGATGTTAAAACATGATCCTAGTATTCCAAAATACTTGGAGGAACTTGAACATTAATAAATCTATTGTCCCGTTTAATCTTCAAATACCAAATTCTTTCATTTTTCAAGCTTTCCATGAGTTCTGCTACTTTTTCTTGATCGTTTCGCACTTCATTTCCATTGATCTGAATTATTTCATCAAATAGTTCCAAATCAATCGCAAGAACTTCAACTTTCTTATGGACAACTTTTAAGCCGTCTATCCATCCAAAAGCAAAGGAGTGAGTAGGGAATTCCTTTGCATCTAATTTTATCTTTTCATCCTTTAATTTTAGCATCATTTGCATCTTATTACAATCTAAAATAACCTTGTTGTCCATTAGGATTTTTGTTCCCAGTGAATTGATATTATAATCTGAACTTTTAATGATAATGGCGTTGTCAACCTTAAAATTATTGAAAGCTAAGTTTTGAGTTTCAATATAAGTGACGGTTCCACTTTGATAACCTTTTATGTTTCTGCCAATTAATTCATATGACGTTTGTTTATCGCCAATGAATTCAAATTTATCGGTCGTTTCCAAGAAACCAGTCCTTCCTGTGTCAAAAACAAAATTCATTTCTTGACCTTCAATATTTATTTTGGTGCTGTAAACTTTGCGCCAATCTTTCTTAAGTTCAAATGGATAATCATTGGCATTTTCTTCTGGAGAAATGTCTGAAATAAGCAATTTGTTATTCGGGAAATCGAAAGTAAATATTTTGTCCTTCATGAAATCTGCTCCAATAACGCCATCCAGATTTTTATTCACATATTCATCCACTGTTAATTTGAAATTCTCAACTAAAAGATCACCGATGTAAAGTTTCTCAACCAAATACACTTCGGTTTCAGTGGCTACTTTGTTATTGTCGAAATTTTTCGTTCTCAAGTCCGCAAAGTCACCTTTAAACTGTTCGTATTTTTTTATCGAAATACCAGAATAGGAATCGGTGTCAAAAAGAAAGTTTAATGGGGTTTTGGCATTTTTATCAGCATATACCTTTAGAATGATTTGGCCACTAATAATTTTAAATGGAACTTCTACTGTGTAGTTTGTAGCAGAAACAGTTCCACCATTGTGCATTTTCTTGACTTGATATCTACCGAAAGTATTTGTAAGAATAGGTTTACAAGAAGAAAAAAACAATGTCAATATAGCAAGTAGTAATATTTGTTTCATAAGTTAAATTTAAACAAAAAAACCACTTCTAACTTTATAACTTTCTTTAATTCAAAAGCTTAATTTTGGCTCTATATGAAATACTGTGGGTAATCAATTTTAATCCTTCTAAAAATTAATAGTTCTACTACGAATTTAACTGTAACCTAAACGAGTTGTATTTTAAAGTATTTATGCAAATCATCATTTAATTCTTACAAGCTAGCATATGGCGATCTGTATTTCAATTGATTAGTCCCGGCGGGCATACGCGTTAACTTAAGCCATCATTTCATACATTAGTTCAACAAAGTTAGTGCGTTTTCGTCTTTCATAAGTACAGTATTTACTTATCGATTCTATAACACTGGCGGTGCTTTTAGGTTGTT
>Ga0307487_1001629_pt1 | contig 15591 bp, 12 predicted proteins | sample CBIW12metaG_FD_203665 | JGI IMG/M metagenome (GOLD analysis project Ga0307487, IMG submission 203665) | Sea-ice brine microbial communities from Beaufort Sea near Barrow, Alaska, United States - CBIW 1.2 | ecosystem: Environmental > Aquatic > Marine > Coastal | place: USA: Alaska | collected... | reverse complement strand
GAAAATCACTAAAATAAGAGTAGGTATCAACAAATGCCTATTGGAAACAGAATCCAGTTTGGGAATGATATTGGCCAACGCGAGGGAAATAATGATCGCGTTTACCGAGAGCAGGATATTTGCCTTTGTATCGGCGATATCACTTAATTTTATGTGGTTTCTAAGGGTAACCCTAAAAAGGGATTGAATACTTCTTTCAGGGTTGTCATTTTTGAATTTTGCTTTTAATTGAGCTTTACTCTCCTCTTTCTTAAGCTTCTGCAGGTTGTTATTTTTCTTTTCAATTAATACGGAAAGATTTTTATCCTTTTCAGGCTTCCAATTCAATACTGCGTAATCGGTGAAATATTTATGTTTTTCGGTAAACAGTTTAATATTTTCATCAAGCCATTCGTTAGGGGAAAAGTTTTTTATGTTTTGTAACTGAAGTTCCTGTCTTAATAATTCAGTGATTTCTCCAAAATATTCTTTGGCCAAATGAGAACTGTCTGCATCGCGGATGATCTCTTCCCATTTTGATTTCGGGGTAGAATCAATCTTGGTGGCCAGGATACAATCAGTAACAAGATTTATGGTTTCAGGGGCTACATTGTTTCCTTCTAAAAACCGGATTGCAATTTTAACGCTTTCTTCCTCGTGCCCTTTAAATTTTACGGTATACCCGGTGTCATGTAGCCAGGCGGCCAATAACAAGGCGTCTTCCTCTTTAACATTTGTTTCGGAATTCTCAATTAATTCTTTAGTACTTTTGACCACTCGCAGAGTATGATTGTAACTGTGGTATATAAAAGTTTCGGGTAATTTTTCTTTAAACAAGTCAAATACAAACTTTTCCGCTTTCTTGATTAATTCAGTCATTTAAAAATAGTGATTAAAGAGAAGTGCCAAATTACAAAAAAATACGTCTTTTATATTTTTATGAAAAAAAATAACATAATTCTAACTTTGTTAGCTGTAGTTGCCCTTTATGGCTGTTCAACGAATAATCCCAAATATCGTAAAGGTGAACCCACTCAAAATTTTGGATATCCCAAAGATCTTAAAATAGAGAAATCTTTTTATTTGCTGGGCGATGGAGGTTATTCACCTCCCGGTGGAACTTCCGAAGGGCTTATAGCTTTAAAGGATTATATGGATTCTGTCAAGGCTAAAGACAACTACACTATTTTCCTGGGGGATAATGTTTATCCTGCGGGAATGCCACCTAAAGATAGCCCGGAAAGGGAAAATGCAGAATACAGGTGGGATGCCCAACTGGACGCCATAGAGAAATATGAAGGCAATGTGATCGTGATCCCGGGAAACCACGATTGGTACAACGAAGGCATTAAGGGATTGGAAAGGGAAGAGGAATATCTTGAGGAAAAATTGGGAGACAAACTTACCTGGGCTCCAAAAACCGGTTGTGGATTGCAAAGTATTGAAATAAGCGACGATATCCAGCTCATCGTGATAGATTCTCAATGGTTTCTGGAAGATTGGGACAAGCATCCATCGATCAATAACAATTGTTCCCAAATTAAGACCAGGGAAGCTTTGTTGCTGGAGGTGGGGTCCGAAATTGATAAAAACCTAAACAAAACCATTATTGTTGCACTTCACCATCCTTTGTTTACCAACGGAGTTCACGGGGGTCAATACAATTTAGAAAGACATCTTTACCCTTCACAAAAAAAGATCCCTATTCCTGTTTTAGGTTCGCTTGCCATGTTAATACGCACCAGTGGAGGTGTCTCTATTCAGGATCGCCAAAATGAGCGATATAAATCGATGGCAAAAAGATTGGAGACTTTGGGCCAAAAATCGGATAGATTGATATTTATTTCAGGACATGAGCACACTTTACAATATATTGAGCACGATAAAATAAAACAAATCGTTGCCGGTTCTGGATCTAAAGGGAATTATGTAAACCTGGGCAATGATGGGCTTTTTGCGTATCCGGAACAAGGTTTTGCCGTATATGATGTTTTTGAAGATGGTTCTTCCTGGGTGAGTTTCTACGGAAATAAGGATAATAAGGCGAAATTGTTATACCAAAAAGAGGTTTTTGCCGCTCTTGAACCTTATGATGTTTCCAATTTACCCGATAATTTTCCCCAAACGGTAAAAACTTCAATTTACGAAAAAGATGATACCGAAAAAACCGGGCTTTATAAAAGTATATGGGGACAGCGCTACCGGGAACTTTACAGCAATGAAATAGAAGTGCAGGTCGTCGATTTGGATACTTTGTATGGCGGTTTAACTGCTGTAAGAAAAGGGGGTGGGCATCAAACAAAAACCATCAGGCTTCAGGATAGTTTGGGCAGGGATTATAATATGCGCCGACTTAAAAAAAGCGGGGTGCAATTTTTACAAACCGTAGCTTTTAAAGATACTCCCATTGAAAATCAATTGGAAAACAGGATCGCTGAAAATGTGATCGAAGATTTCTATACAGCAGCGCATCCCTATGCCTTTCTTACCATCCCAACCTTGTCTGATGCTGCAGGGATCCATCATACCAATCCTCAATTGTATTATGTGCCTAAACAAAAGGCTTTAGGGGAACTCAATAAGGAATTTGGTGATGAAATGTATATGATCGTGGAACGCCCGGAAGACGATTGGATGGGCTTGGATAGTTTTGGAAAGCCAAACCACGATATTCAAAGTACTTCCGGGATGTTTGAAAGACTTCGGCGTGACGAAAAATATTCGGTGGATGAAACAGCTTATGTGCGGGCCAGGGTTTTTGATATGCTTGTAGGAGATTGGGACAGGCATCAGGATCAGTGGAGGTGGGCAGAATATGAAGATGAAGAAGGCAACAGGACCTTTGAGCCTATTCCACGTGGCAGGGACCAGGTTTTTTCAAATTTTGACGGGGCATTTTTCGGAACCTTAAGAGGGCTTGTGGGCTTTTCAAATCAATTTGCCGTATATGGACCTGACATAAAAGATGTGAAATGGTTTAATACCGCGGCTACTGGACTGGACAGGGAGTTATTGCAAAATGTTGGAAAAGATACCTGGATGGAACAGGCAAAATTCATTCAGGAAAATATTACCGATGAAGTAATTGAAAAAGCATTCTCAAAACTGCCCGAAAATATGCGGGGAAAATCAACAGATTATATTATTGAAAGCCTTCAGGCAAGAAGAAGCAATATCTTGGATATCACAAACAGGTATTATCAATACCTCGCTAAACTTGGAATTGTCACGGGAACTGATAAGGACGATTATATAGAAATAAATAGAATAGACAAGGGGCAAACCCGGGTTAAAATTTCAAGAATAAAAGGCGGAAAAAAAGCCGATATTGTAAGTGATAAGATCTATAAAGCAAATGAAACCAACGAGATTTGGGTGTATGGCCTTGATGACGATGATATTTTTGAGATCACGGGAGAAGACAGCAATCTAATTTTTGTGAGGTTAATTGGTGGCCAGAATAACGATGTTTATAAAGTAGCAGCAAATAGCGGCAATAAAGTTAAAATATATGACTACAAAAGCCAACCCAATACCGTAGAATCAATTGGAAATGCAAAACTCAGGTTTCAGGATACCTATAAAATTAACACCTTTGATAAGGACAAAAAAACCTTCAATACAAATACCTTAGTTCCTGGCTTTGGTTATAATCCGGATGATGGTTTTAAGATAGGGATTCAAAGCGTTTATACTACAAATGGGTTTAAAAGAGATCCTTTCACCACAAGGCATATTTTTACGGCGGGGTATTACTTTGCCACACAAGGATTCGATTTGGGTTATCAGGGCGAATTTGCCGATATAGTCGGTAAATTTAATTTGGCTGTAGGGGCATATTACACAAGCCCTAATTTTTCAACCAACTTCTTTGGCTTTGGAAATGACGCCCCAAATTTTGACGACGAACTGGATTTTGATTATAACAGGACCAAGATTAGTAAAATTGGCGGAAATTTTGGTTTGGTAAGAAAATCCCCTTTCGGAAGTTATTTTGGTTATATGGCCTCTTTTGAAGGAATTGAAGTTGGTAAAACCGAAGGTAGGTTTATCACCGAAGAATTTAATTCCAATGACCCTGATCTTTTCAATAGAAAATATTTTGCCGGACTGGATGCTACCTACAGATATGAAAGTTATGATAACAATTTAAACCCAACCCGCGGAATGAAGTTTGAAGCCATTTTGGGCGGAAAGTTGAACATGGCTAATACCGACAGATATTACGGTTATTTTAAACCTTACCTGGGATTTTATAATGCGATCTCCCATAATAGAAGGCTGGTTTTGAAATCCCAGGTACAGGCGCAACTAAATTTAGGAAACGATTATGAATTTTATCAGGCCGCGTTCCTGGGCGGGGATACTGGTTTGCGCGGTTATAGATTTCAAAGGTTTGCTGGTAAAAGCTCATTTTCTACCGGCGCCGATCTGCGTTACAGTTTTAACCAGTTTAAAACTTCCTTCCTGCCATTTCAAATCGGTATTTTTGGGGGCTATGACCTTGGAAGGGTTTGGGCTGAAAACCAGGACAGCAATGCATGGCACAACAGCTATGGAGGAGGTTTTTGGGTGAACTCTGCCGAAGCCGTCAACGGGACCTTCAGCCTGTTTGGAAGTGATGAAGGTTTGATTTTTTCCTTTGGATTTGGGTTTAAATTTTAATGAGAAAATAGAAGTTAGAAGTACGAGGTTAGAAATACGAAGTAAAAAAAAGTGGAAAGAAGTTAGAAGAAAGAGCAAAGACAATAGAAAAGAGACTAAAGAAAAACATTTGTGTACTTGCCTACCGGCAGGCAGGTTCGTGGCTAAAAAAAAACAATTGAAATCTATATTTTTTCTTTGCGCACTTTGCGTTTTTTTCTTCGCGTTCTTTGCGAGAAAGTAATTAAGAAAGATCTCGGCAATTTTTTTTCACGCAAGGCAGCAGAGTTTATTCGCACAGAACACTATGAGTGCAAAGAAAACAAGAAATTTTTTTTACGGTTTTGCGGGAACAAAAAATTAAACCTCACGGATATTGAAGTTACGTGAGGTTTTTTTATTTGAAAGAGTCTAGTGTGAAAGCTTTTAACTATCCTCACCTTCAATTTTATTGACAGATAAATTATTTCTAAAATCGATTGTACGTATCGGGAATGGGATATTGATATCATTTTTGTCGAATGCTTTTTTCAAAGTGATAATGGCTTTGTTTTTAGCCATTAAAACATCGCGAATATTGGAAACATCAGTCCGAAACCGAACAACGAAATTAATGGAACTATCACCAAACTCCTGATACATAAACTCCACTTCTTCATTTCCGCGTGGAGGGAATAAATTCGCAATGCTATCTTTTGTAAGGCTTTCCACCATTTCCAGATCACTGTTATAAGCTACCCCGCAATCTAACATAACCCTGGACCGGGTTGTTCTGCTGAAATTCTTAAATGGCTGTTCAATAATTTTTGAGTTAGGAATCACCACGAAATTGTTATCTGCTTCTTTAATGATAATATTCCGCAAACTAACTTCAATAACTTCTCCCGAATATCCATTAGTATCAATCCAGTCCCCAATTTGCAATTGAGGCAGGAAACTGAGGAAAACCCCGGAAAAAGTATTGTTTAAAGTCCCCTGTAAAGCAAGTCCAATAGCCAATCCAACTACCCCGGCACTTGCCAGCACGGTTGTAAGCACTTTGTCGAGATTTAACAATCCAAGGGCCACAAAGAATCCGATAAGAATTATAACAACCTTTATAACCTTAGTCGTGATTTGTCGAATAGAACCTTGGGCTCCTTTAGCCCTTAAAAGTTTATCAATTAATTTTGCAGCATATTTGGCTATAAATATAAAAATTACAAATACGAGAATTGCCAAAATAAAATTAGGGAGATTTAGAATAAGTGCATCCAGCCATTCAGCCAGTTTATTCCAAATCCCCCTAAAAGAATCATTGATATTATAATTTTCAAACATCTATTTTAAAGATCTTATGCTGGTTTAAGGTTTTCGTTGGTTTTCATTTTCCAGGCATCCAACATCCAGCTGGTTTTTTCCAATTCCCTTATATAACCTCCCATTAAATCTATAGTTCCGTCATCCCCACCTTTTTCAGCGATTTCGCTCACTTTACGCAACTGTTTTAGTAGAATTCCGTGATCATTGAGCAACGCTTTTATCATATCAGAATCGGATATATTTGATGGAGATTCTTTTATGTTTGAAATTTCCAAATAATCACTCAGGTTACTGGTAGGTTGAAAACGCAGGGTCAAAACCCGTTCAGCAATATCATCAACTTTTGTTTTGGCATCCTCATATAATTCTTCAAATTTCACATGAAGATCAAAGAAATTTTTACCGATCACATTCCAGTGAAAGTTTCTCAATTTCTGGTAATATAAGTGATAATCGGCTAGTAATACATTTAATTCTTTAACTGTATTGACGGTATTTTTCTCGTCTAATCCTAAGTAGTTCATAGTTTTTGTTTATTATTTTATTAATTTATATACAAAACTATGATAGTTGAAGGTTAATTCCAACCAATTAAAATGCTTTAATACAACTTTAACGCAACTCAGCTCTTAGGTCTGTTAACTGTTAAATTCAGCTTATCCATCATTGCCTTGGATACCTGACCGCCTGAAATTCCATATCCGTCGACCAAAATTCCCTTTTGACCGTTTTTTGTGGAAATGGCATACAATATGGAGTTGTCATCAGGATCGCTCATGCCTTCAAACCGCAAAACCTTATCTACATTAAATTCATGTAATTTATAGGTTTCATTCTTTGCTTTATTTTCAATTTCCTCGTCAAGTAGGTTAAAATCAAGATCATAACCTTCCTCCAGTTTTAATTTGTTGATAGCCTGTGACAGGGTTCCGTAATCTTTCATATTATTTATGGATTGATTTTAAAAATGAAGTTACTGCCGCTGTGGCTAATGTGCAAATACAAAATGGGTTTTAGTATAAGTTTAACGCAGGTTAAGGGCGATTCTTCCCATTATTGCTTTTTCCAAATAATCCGAAGGGAATCGCAATTATTATAAGCAGGTACCATCCTGTTATTATCCCGAAAATCGTAATCACGGCAGCAAGGATATAGAACCAGTAGGATTTTAGGAAGTTCATAATAATAGGATGAATAGACATAAAAGTAATACAAAATTTCGAGGCAAGTAAGATTGAAAAGATTCCTTTCGGCCATTTTACCCTAGTTTGAGAAGGTAGTTTAACTTATTACGAGTTGAAATTTAATATTATGAAATTTGAAATTGATACTTTTGTTCAAACGGTTTGGTTTTTTAGAACAAGTTTAAACGAAAAAAAAGCAATTCCTTTCACCTCCATAAAGGGTGGAATTGATTTTTTGGAAGAAGAATTTAAGTTAGAATTTCTTATCCACCATACTGGTGTCTAAAGCATAGTCGAAGGAAAGAAGGGAATAATGAGAGTTTAACAGGAATATAGTAATGAAAAAAAAGACAAATAAAAATATTTTAATCACCGGTGGAGCTGGTTTTATAGGCTCTCATGTGGTTCGGTTATTCGTGAACAAATACCCCAATTATCAAATTTTCAATCTGGACGCTCTAACCTATGCTGGAAATTTGGAAAATCTAACTGACATTGAAGAAGAACCAAACTATCATTTTATAAAGGCAGATATCAATAATGCTGAAGAAATGATTTCCCTTTTCAATAAATATAAATTTGACAGTGTAATTCATTTAGCTGCAGAATCTCATGTAGATCGTTCCATTATAGATCCATTGGCATTTGTAAAAACAAATGTGATTGGTACTATGAACCTGCTTAATGCCGCGAAGAAAACATGGGAAGGATATTTTCGGGAGAAACTATTTTATCATATCAGCACCGATGAAGTGTATGGGACCCTTGGAGAAACAGGCTTGTTTACAGAAAAAACCGCATATGCACCTAATTCACCATATTCCGCATCCAAGGCGAGCTCCGATCATTTTGTGAGGGCTTATGGTGAAACTTATGACTTACCATATATTATTTCAAATTGTTCAAATAATTACGGCCCAAATCAATTCCCGGAAAAACTGATCCCTCTTTTTATTCATAATATTATTGAAGGGAAACCTTTACCGGTTTACGGGGATGGTAAATATACCAGGGATTGGTTGTTTGTGCTTGATCACGCAACCGCTATTGATCTGGCTTTTCACAAAGGAAAAAATAAGCAGACTTATAATATTGGGGGTTTTAATGAGTGGAAAAATTTAGATTTGATAAAACTGCTCTGTGAACTCATGGATAAAAAACTCATCAGGGAAATAGGCAGTTCCGAAAAACTAATTACCTATATAAAAGACCGTCCCGGTCATGATAAGCGTTACGCTATAGATGCTACAAAAATTCACAAAGAACTCGGTTGGAAACCTTCGGTAACTTTTGAAGAAGGGATTGAAAAAACAATTGACTGGTATCTTAATAATGAGAGGTGGTTGAAAAATGTGACTTCCGGGAAATATCAGGAGTATTACAATAAACAATATAGTTAATAGATTTCACGGATTAAAACGGTAATTAAAAGATTTCACGGATTAAAACAGATTACACGGAGATGGGCAAACTATTATTTGAGGAAAATACATACAAAATCATAGGTGCGTGCATGGCCGTGCATAAAGGATTAGGTGCCGGTTTTTTGGAATCTGTTTATCATGAAGCTTTAGAAAAAGAATTTAAAATTCAGAAGGTTAATTTTGACAGTAAAAAGAAATTGCAAGTCTATTATAATGAAGCACCTTTACAAAAATATTTTATTGCCGACTTTATCTGTTTTGATAACATAGTGGTTGAAATAAAAGCCGCTTCATTTTTGCATAAAGACACAGAAGCTCAAACCATTAATTATCTTAAATCTACAAATTACCCTTTAGGTTTATTGATTAATTTTGGCCAATCCAGTTTAACCTGGAAACGCTTTATCAATACTAAATTATGACAGAATGAATCCGTGCAATCAGTTTAAATCCGTGAAATCAGTATTTAATAAATCTGCGCAATCCGAATAAATCCGCGTAATCAGTTATTCTTCTATACTTCTTCCTAAATAATATCATTTCTTTAATATCATTTTCATATTTAACAGCAGTTCCATAGAAAGATCTTTGGAAAGCATCCTCCTTCTTTTGCTCAAAAATATTCTGTAAAAAATTTAAAAGTGTATCTGTATTTAAATTTTCAGGAATAATATTATTTCGAAAAGGTGGTTCATTTAACATCGACAAGAACATTTCATCGTCATTATCAATTTCTTTTACCTTGTCAACAACATCTTCAAAGCTTTCAAAATCATGGTAATTAATAAATGCCTTTGGATTAAAGTCTTTTGTTACTTCAGGATTCCCCCAGTAAATAGGGATAGTTCCGGTAATAAAAGCATGTAGTAGTTTTTCGGTAGTATATCCCGGCGATGAGGTATTTTCAAAAGCAATGGAGAATTTACAACTGGATTGAAATTCTATTTTAGTAAACATCCAATCTTTGGCATATCTTTCTCCTATATCCATTGAAATATTATTTAAATGCTTGCCTGGAGACGCAACCTTTTTGTATTGATTTAAAAGGTGAAAAAAATTGTCCCTTGTTGGGTCTGCGAATGAATTTGCATAAATAAAATTACAGAAATGTTTTTTGGCGGAAAGATCAAATGAACCAGGATTTTTCGAAATTATTAATTGCTGAAATTGACCTTCATAAAACGCGAAATTTGGAAATCTCAGATATCTGTTATTAAAATGGATGTAATCAAAACCAATGGCATAATCACATAGGTTAAAATCCGGTTTTAAATTCTCACCAGTATAAAATATTCGCACACAACTATAATTCAAAAATTCGTGTCCATGGCAAGAGTAAATAAGATAATCGGGGTTGTTTTCATCCAATTCAACAATATAGGATTTAGATAAAAGTTGGGTAAGAAAATTATCTTGAGGTTCAAACCCAGGATAAAAATCAGTAAACCATAATTTCAACGTTTTCATTTTAGATTATTTTAAACTTTCTATGAATTTTATTTTACAACTATAACTTCGTAATCGCTTGAAAATATTTTTGGGTTGTAAAACATATATACTTAGTGCGATCCAAAATTTTTCAAAAAAAGTATTTTACATAAATAAGTCTTTTTCAATTATAAGGAACCATAAATTATATCTTAAAATGGACAAGGTAATTTGAAATTGATACTTTTGTCAATAGATTAACCGATAATTTTATCGGAAATTCTGATTAACTCAACAATTATGGAACAATTTTATAAATGTCTTTAAAAAAACAAGCTGCAATAAGTTTGGTATGGACCTATGCCCAGCAATTTGGAAACCAGCTGGTCGGGTTTATTGTTTCCCTGATCCTGGCAAGGATTTTAATGCCGGAGGAATTTGGGTTAATTGGAATGATTGCTGTTTTTGTTGCAGTAGGGAACACCTTGCTACACGGAGGGCTTACCAAATCCCTCATAAGGAGCGAAGATCTTGATGCCCAGGATTATTCCACCGTTTTTTATTTTAATTTGGCAGCTGGTATTTTAGTGTATTTTGGCGTATTTCTTTTAGCTCCTCTCGTTGCAGATTTTTATTCCCAGCCTATCCTAACAGGGATTTTGAGAGTTTACTGTGTTACTTTTATAATTTCGGCATTTGCAGCTGTTCAATTGGCAAGATTGACAAAAATCATGGATTTTAAAACCCAGACAATAATTGCGATTCCAGCCGCGATTATTGGAGGAATTGTTGGGGTAGTAATGGCTTTGACCGGTTACGGGGTATGGAGTCTTGTCTGGAGTAGTATTGTAACATCAACCATTAGTACAGTGCAGCTTTGGATATATTCCGGCTGGGCTCCCGGGTTCAATTTTAATTTTCAAAAATTTAAATCTCATTTTAATTATGGATATAAATTAACCTTATCGGAGTTATTGGATAGGATCTTTAACAATATTTTTTTAATAGTTATCGGTAAATATTTTTCCGCTGCCCAGGTTGGATTTTATACCCGTGCCCAAACTATGAATCAACTCCCCGTAACCAATATTTCCAATGCCTTAAATAGGGTGACTTTCCCCTTGTTTGTTTCAATTCAAAATGATGATGTTCGTTTAAGAAGGGTATATAAGCAACTTATGCAAATGGTGGTTTTTGTGATTACCCCAATTTTAATCTTTTTGGCAGTGCTTGCCGAGCCTACCTTCAGATTCTTATTTACGGAAAAGTGGTTGCCGGCGGTGCCTTACTTTCAAATACTTTGCATTACGGGGATCCTGTTTCCTATCCACTCTTATAATTTAAGTATCCTGAATGTAAAAGGGAGAAGTGACCTGTTTTTAAAATTGGAGGTATTTAAAAAAATAATCATAGTTATTACCCTTCTCATTACGATCCCGTTTGGTATTATAGCTTTATTATATGGTCAGGTATTTATTTCGATATTTGCCTTTTTCATCAACTCTCATTATACCGGGAAATTTATTAACTATACCGCTTTGCAACAACTAAAGGATGTTTTGCCAATAATTTTATTGGCCGTTTTTGCGGGAGGAATTGTGTTTTTATTAGACTACTTTGGTTTAAAATTGAATTTGGATATAATAAGAATTCTTATAGGTGGAGTAGTAGGCTCTTCCGTTTATCTGTTCACGGCCTTTTTGTTTAAATTCGGAAGCTTTTTTGAACTATCTAAACTTATTTTTAAAAAATGATCCCAGTTACCAAAACATTTTTACCCCCAATAGAAGAATATCATAAGCTAATTCAGCTAATTTGGGATAGTAACCAGTTGACCAACGGAGGGAAATTGTTATTTGAGTTACAAGCAGGCATTAAAGAATACCTCGATGTTCCAAATGTAGTTCTCACTGCCAACGGGACCCTGCCAATTCAAATTGCATTAAAACTACTGGCAAATAAAGGAGAAGTAATCACAACACCATTTAGTTATGTAGCATCAACAGCAACCATAGTATGGGAAAATTGCACTCCGGTATTTGTGGATATTCACCCGGATTTTTTGACAATAGATGAAACTAAAATTGAAGCTGCCATCACAAAAAATACAACCGCAATTCTTGCCACCCATGTTTTTGGAAACCCTTGTAACATTGAGGAAATCGAGAAAATAGCAAGTAAGCATAATTTAAAAGTAATATACGACGCGGCCCATTCATTCGGGGTGAAATATAAAGGCCTATCAATTTTTAATTACGGAGATGTTAGTACCTGTAGCTTTCACGCCACAAAACTTTTTCATACCGGGGAAGGCGGCGCAATGTTCTGTAAAGATGAGGAACTCAACCGTGAATTATTCTATAGTCATAACTTCGGACATAAAGGTGAACTTGAATTTCATGGTCTTGGAATAAATGCTAAAATGAGTGAATTACAAGCAGCGATGGGTCTGGCGGTATTACCATATATTCAGGGCATTATTGAATCCCGGAAAGCAGTTGTAAAAACCTATGACAAAAACCTGAATTTTGAAAAATTAAAAAAATTGGTGATCCGGGAAGACACCGAATGGAATTATAGCTATTATCCCATTATCTTTGAAAATGAAAAGCAACTTTTGAAAGTCCAAAAAGCTTTAAATAAAGAGCAGATCTTCCCCAGAAGATATTTTTATCCATCATTGAATACTTTGGAATATGTTGAATTTGCTGAAATGAAAATCTCAGAGGATATTTCCAAAAGGATTCTTTGTCTTCCTCTTTATGAGAGTCTGCAATTAAATGCAGTTCGGGAAATCTCAGGTTTAATAAATAATGAGATAAATTAACTTCCCACTTTTGATAAAAGTCTTTCTCTTAAATAAGTCTTCAATGATTTTTTCCCTCTGCGGTAAAATGTTGTTCCGGAATTTTTCTTGCTGTAAAGTCGGGGTATTTGGTCTGGTATAATCCCAATATAAAAAGGAATCTTACGTGCTATTTTTTCTATGAAAAACATAAAATATTTTGAAACAGGAATTGAATAAAGTGGTTTTTCTTTATAATATTTAATTAGTTGTAAGAGTTCAGGAAAGGAATATCCTACGGGTCCGCAAATGGTAATCTTTTCGTTTGTGATCTCCTCTTCAAAAATTACTTTATATATGATTTCCGCAGCATCGTCCAGATGAACCGGATATAATTTAGTTGGGACGCCTGCGGGATATGGAGCAATGGGATTTTTGGTAATTCCTGAAATAAATTTTTCAATACCCTCATTTTTATTGCCTCCATAAACTTCTGCAGGTCTCAATATTAACCAATTCCTAAAATTATTTTTGATATATTTTTCCGCAAGAAATTTTGTTTTGCCATATGCTCCGCTGTCTTCTCCTGCTGTATTGGAACTTATAAAAATAAATTTTTTGATCCCGCATTGATTCGCGAGGTCTATTAATTCTTTTGTAGCTTCCAAATTAATATCGAAATATTCCTTTTCATTGAAAGAATGGGTAACTGCAGCTGCATGTATAATAATTGAGCATTTTTTCAGAAAATTTTGTACGGTACTTATATCTCTAATATCACCCTTTATCAGTTTGATATTTGAATTTGTGTTTACATTTTCTGGATTTCTGGTAAGGCCGTAAATTTCATAAACTGTCATATCTATACGGTTTATAAAAGCGAGAATAATTTCAGAAGAAATCCCGGTGATGAAAATTTTCTTTTTCATCTTTTAATTTTGAATAAAATCAAATTTTTAAGAAACTCAAAAACAGCTGAAAATTTTACGAAAGAAGTGCGACCTTCCTGTTCAAGAAAGGAAGTGGGGTATTCATAAAATTCTACTTTTAATCTTTCAATGTTCAGCATGATTTCAGCATCGATAAACCAGTCATCAGAGGTTAATTCCATTTTTTCATAAACCTCACGGGTAAAAATCTTTGGTTTTGAATTTACATCTTTGGATTTTACATTAGGGAACAAAAGGGAAAAAATAAAGTTATACCCACTGGAAATTACTTTGCGATATTTACCATCCCCTCTCGTCGCTCTATAAGTTTTCACAAGGCCATAAGGGGATGATTTAATTTTGTTAAAACATTTTTCAATATTGTCTATAGGAAATTGACTGTCGCCGTCAATTACACAAAGGTAATTTCCTTGAGCTGTTTTTAAACCTTCTTTCATGTCCCAGCCCATCATTCCCTTTTTAGGTTTGCATACCGCTTTAAAATTTTTATCATTTTCAGCAATTTCCCGTACAATGGCTTCGGTTCTATCATCTGAGCCTTCGATGTAATTTCCAACCAGAATTATTTCATAGCTGTTAGTAAGCTTTTTTGCTAATTCCTGCACTTGTTTAGAAAGTGGAATTATGCTTTCGTTAGACCTGTAACAAAGCATGATTATGGATAATTCTGGGGGGTATTGCATGATTAATATTATATTAATAGAGATGTTTCATCAATTTGACAGTATTATTTTTACTTGAAAAATTGATTAGCGACATAAATAAAAATTCATCAGCTGTAACAGCAAAATCTTTTTATATTTGACCCTATGTCTTGCCATTCCTTTTGTTTCAAATAATTCAGAATTTGTTTTTATAAAATTACATAGATGAATTTTAACATTACCCCGTTTACCAAATATTTAAATAACATTTATTTTGTTAGTGTTTTTACCTTCCTTTCTATTATTTATTTTTTCGCAGGTATTTTTTTTGGATTGGATTTTACCGATAGTTTTTATCATCTTAATCAGGCGCTTTATCCTACTGATGGTATTTATTTATATCCTTTTTTTCTCAGCTCACTCATTATTAAGACGATAATTGAGATCTTGGGTCCTGAAATAATCTACCTGAGATTTATAAACTCATTGCTTTTATTTTTCTCTTTATTGATTCCATTTGTTTTTATTAGAGTAGAAAAACCACGTATAGAAGTGTTCTTTTTCATTGCCTGTGTTTTGTTTTTATTTGCTCCGTTTAACGTTAATATTTTGGGGTATGATAGCCTTAGTATATTTATTCTTTCACTTATCTTTTCATTGACCATTTTATACCTTAAAAGTTCAAAGCTCTATTTATTGATGCTTTTAACTATTTTATGTTCCGTAGCTGTTTTAATTAGGCTTCCTAATCTATTGGTAATACCCATTATATTCCTTGCAATTGGTTTTAATGAGAAGATACGAAAAGGGTGTTTTTCTTCTAAGATCTTAAAACTTCCGATGATTTTCCTTCTCTTGACAATACTTTGGGTATATTTTGGATTTTTCATGTATTATTCAGGTGCAGAGGAATTTTTTAGAGCTTCTTTAAACTCCAATTCTCATGACCTAAAAATATTATTTTATCATTATTTTATACATGGAATTAAATTGATCTTATTTATATCATTGATAATAAGTGGTCATTATTTTTTCAGAAAACTCCAACATTCGATGCCTAAATTATTGTTTTATGGGATTTTCGGTTTGTTTTACGTTCTTTTTATTGGTTTTTTCGTGATTTTATCCAAGTATTCGGAAAATTATTCCCTTTTCCTAACATCATTAACTATATCAATACTGATACTTCAGGTTGTACAAAACAGGAAAGATTTGCTGAGTTTAAAAAACATGGTTTTATACTTATGTTTT
>Ga0307487_1001625_pt1 | contig 15612 bp, 14 predicted proteins | sample CBIW12metaG_FD_203665 | JGI IMG/M metagenome (GOLD analysis project Ga0307487, IMG submission 203665) | Sea-ice brine microbial communities from Beaufort Sea near Barrow, Alaska, United States - CBIW 1.2 | ecosystem: Environmental > Aquatic > Marine > Coastal | place: USA: Alaska | collected... | reverse complement strand
TAAAAATTTTCCGCTGCCCCCGGGAATAGTTGAACCTCAAAAAGGCGCATAAGATCCCTCCAAGGCTCACGCTGATCAAAACAAAATAAGGATTTTTAGTTATATAAAAGATCACGGCATACACCGTGCAGATCACGATCCCCACAAGACCGGCCAGGCCGTCAATCCCATCAATTAAATTATAGGCATTGATAAGCGCTATTATCAAAAACCCTGTCAATAAAAGGCCCAGGATCTCGGGGATTTCATAGATCCCCAAAAAACCATGGAGGGTGGTTAGATGCATCTCTGGTGAGAATATAATAAAACAGGCCGCGGCTATCTGCCCAAATAACTTAACCCTGGCAGTAGAGATCACAAGATCGTCCTTTAGGCCAACCATAAATAAAATTGTGATCGCGCCAATCAGGTGGCCACCCACATAGTTGAGCCTAAGGCTCTGTATAAGGGCCAGTACCATAATAAGGGTGATGTAAAATGCCACGCCGCCAAAGGAAGGCGTCTCAATGGAATGGGCACTGCGACCAACAACCTCAGCCATCAGATTTTTCTCCTTGCTCACCCACAACACCTTGGGGATAAGGGAAAAGGTAAGTACAAATGCGCCTAAAAACATGCACATCACAAACAATAAATAATAAGCGTGGAACAGCTCGAGGATCACCTCGTGATTGAGTAAATTCATGGGATATAAATTGAGGGATTAGTAAATAATACCAATCGGTAGGGCGATGGGGATTCGTTAATTTGGGATGCGTTAATTCGGCCCCGATGCTTCGGGGCGGGTTTAATGTATGCTATTTTTTGTTTAGCGTTTGGTGTTTTCCGTTTGCTGTTTTCGTAACTTTTAAAAACAAACCATAAACTACAGACAACTTCTAACCTCGTACTTCTAACTTTATTTTTCACTTCAGTCTCCGGCCTTCCCTCTCTAACAAAGGTAGTTAGTTCAATATATAACTTACAGCTGCCTCAACAGAAAATTTATTTTTTAATAAAGCTGAAGAATTTGTGCCTTTTTGGCTCCTGAAACTTTCTGAGATTAGTTGTTTAGCATTTCTTAAAAGAATATCATCTTCCCCATTTACAGATACAAATCCCGCACCTGCATCCTGTATTATATTTATCACATCATTCCCAGGATTTACGCTTCCCAGAATAGGAAGACCCTGGGCCATATAGCCTAAAAGCTTTCCGGGAAAATTATGAGTAGTATGATCTTTATGCAGACTAAACAGGCCAATATCAAATTCGCTTAACATTTTCCGGTATTCCTCTTGAGAAACTGGTTCTAACAGGGTTAAATTATTCAGGTCGTTTTGAGAAATTGCGTTTTTTATTAAATCAACCTCATTTCCCGAGCCTGCAAATACAAAATGTGCACTTTCGTCTTCCTTAAAATTTTGGGCTAACCTCACTAAATTCATCATATCCTGTGCCTCGCCCATATTGCCACCGTAGAAGAACACAATTTTATCTTCCAATTTGAATTTCTTCCTGTAGAAATTGGAAATGTTATTTAACGGCTCTTCGTTGGACCAGTTGAAAAGAACTTCGGTTTTATGATCAAGCTTGAATTTTGAATTAAACCATTCCTGGTTTTTTGGGGATTGCAAACCTATTTTATCTGCTGCTTTATAATTTAATTTCTCAAATTTCCTAAAATAAGCAGCTATCAGCGATCTTTCCTTTATCAAACCGTGGTCTATTACCCATTGTGGGAATACGTCCCGAAGCACAAGATAACTTTTGGAATTCCACTTCTTTTTTAGCTTGCTAACCAACGGGCCGAAAAAAATAGACGGAGAATAGTAAATAATTAGATCAAATGATTTTTTTTTATTGAAAACCGGTCTTAAGTTCTTCCATGCAAACCAGGATAAGAAAGTTTCATTTATGGCACGTTTTAGTTTCGATTCATCTTTCACATTAGGACATTGAAACCTGTAAACTTGAACTCCGTCAATAATAGCCAATTCATATTGTGTGTTAATTCTAAAATCGGGGGTTGCAACGGCAACGCTATGATTTTTTTTAACCAATTCAATTGCCAACTCGTGCATCATTTTAGCACCTATTTTGGTGCTATGAGGCAAGTAATCGTCCACAAGTAATAAAATTTTCATCGCTTTATGCTAAACTATAATTTTTGTACAAATCTGGATGGATTTTCATAAAATCTACCATTTCCCTAATCATTTCCGGATAAGAGGAAACCTCAATTTGCAATTCCCTCCTGGTATCAATAAAAGATTTATCTGCTTTTTTACCTTCAACTGGATGGATCTCTATATTCTTACCTGTGATCTCTTTAATTAACTGAAGCAGTTCATATTTATTTATAGGTTGGCCGTTGGTAACATGATACAAGCCTTTTAAATCCTGTTGTATCGCCTGCGTTATCACTTTAGCCAATTCTGTAGTTGTAACACCAGACCAAAGTGCCTTGGTAAAACCATTGGTTTCTCTCCCCTGATTCATAAACCATTGAAAAAGTCCTTCCCCGTTTTCCTTTAGTTCCGGCCCTATAATAGAGGTTCTTAAAGTTAGGTGATCTGTGTTTTCCACTTCCCCAAGAGCTTTGGTTTTTGCGTAAATATCATTCCCGTCCTTTTCATCAGTTTCTGTATAACCGCCTTTTTCTCCTGAAAAAACACAATCGGTGGAGATCTGGATCAATTTAGCTTTGATCTCATCACAAATTCCGGTTAACAGATGAGGCAAATACGCATTGAGATAAATGGCGTTTGCCGGATTGTAATTGGCGCCTTTAATTAAAACTCCAACACAGTTCACTATAAAATCAGGATTCTGCTCTTTCAGCAATTTTTCCAGCGCCGTTTTATTATTAAGATCTAAAATAATAGTTTCCGGAGTTAACTTATTTCGAAATGAAACATTGATCACTTCAAAATTCCCTTCTTCCTTAAAATGATAATAAACCTGATGCCCGAGCATTCCGGTTGCACCCAATATTAAAACTTTTTTCTTCATAAAATTTATTTCTTCCAAACGGTTCTGTTTATATAATCCGTATAAGACAGGATAATTCGTACTACTTTTTTGGAAACATTATCGGTATCATAATCCCTTACCCTTTTGATAACCTCTTTATTTTCTTCAAATTGAGTGGTAATAACATTTATGCTTTCTATAATCCGGTCTTTTTTTAATCCGGACATTATAAGAACTCCTTCATCCATTCCTTCCGGTCTTTCGTGCGCCTGACGGATAGTAATTGCGGGCAAATTTAAAATAGAAGCTTCTTCGGTAATGGTACCGCTATCAGAGATCACACAAAAAGCATTTTTTTGCAAATTCACATAATCGTGAAATCCATAAGGTTTAGAGAAAACTATGGACGAATTTGTGGAAGTAAAATTAATTTCCTCTAATTTTTTCCTCGTCCTTGGATGCGTTGAAACAATGATCTTTTTATCAAAATGTGTTGCAATAGCTGTTAAAGATTCCAACAAATCATTAAAATTCTCTTCAGAATCTACATTTTCCTCCCGATGAATACTCACAATAAAATATCCCCTTTTTTCCAGATTTTCCCTTTCCAGAACGCTTGAAGCATCTATCGCCTGCATATTGCTGTTTAAAACTTCCAGCATTGGAGAACCCGTTTTTATGATGGTTTCCGGTTTTATACCTTCATCTAAAAGATAGTTCCGGGCATGTTCAGAAAGTGGCATATTGATATCGCTTAAATGATCAACGATCTTGCGGTTGATCTCCTCCGGCACTCTCTGGTCAAAACACCTGTTTCCGGCTTCCATATGGAAAATAGGGACTTTGCGTTTTTTGGCTGAAATTACAGACAAACAACTATTAGTATCCCCATATAACAACAGCGCATCCGGTTTTTTAGCCTCCAATAAAGCATCAGATTTTGTAATGACGTTGGCAATGGTGTCTGCAGGGTTTTTCCCGGCAGCTTCCAAAAAGAAATCCGGTTTGCGTAAGCCCAGATCTTTAAAGAACACCTCGTTCAGTTCATAATCATAATTCTGGCCTGAATGCACCAAAATATGATTTGTATATTTATCCAGCTCTTTAATGACTTCACTCAGCTTAATAATCTCGGGCCTGGTACCCACAATGGTCATCACTGTTATCATACCGGTAATTCTGCAAGTTCATTTTTTATATAATCAAGATTTAACAAAGCCTCTTTCACTTCCTCTACATTTAATCTTTGGGTGTTATGCGAGTTGTAATCTTCAAAACTGGAAATAGCACCCTGGCCTTCCTCAAAATATTTTGAATAATTAAGATCCCGATTATCTGCAGGAATGCGGTAATAACCGTCAAGATCCTCCGCTTTCAACATTTCTTCCCGGGTACACAAAGTTTCGTATAATTTTTCCCCGTGCCGGGTACCTATTACCTTTATTTCACTGTCAGACTTAAAAATCTCTTTTATTCCCTGTGCAAGATCTCCAATGGTACTCGCAGGAGCTTTATGCACAAAAAGATCTCCCTGGTTTCCGTTCTTAAAAGCGAAGATTACCAATTCCACCGCTTCTTCCAAAGACATTAAAAACCTGGTCATGTTGGGATCGGTTACCGTAAGGGGTTTTCCTTCCTTTAGCAGTTTGGCGAATAAAGGAATTACAGAACCCCGTGAGGCCATTACATTTCCATAACGGGTAAGGCAAATGGTGGTTTCCTCTTCAGGGATATTCCTGGAAGCCGCCACCACAACTTTTTCCATCAGGGCTTTGGAAATCCCCATGGCGTTAATGGGATACGCCGCCTTATCGGTACTTAAAAAAATAATCTTTTTAACCTTGTTTGCAATGGCGGCCTCCACTACATTTTCTGACCCCAAAACGTTGGTTTTAGTGGCTTCTATTGGAAAAAATTCACAGGAAGGAACCTGTTTTAAAGCCGCAGCGTGAAAGACGAAATCTACCCCGCGCATGGCGCGGTCTACACTGCTATAATTGCGCACATCCCCTATATAATACTTGATTTTATCGTTTTTATATAAGTTGCGCATATCGTCCTGCTTTTTCTCGTCCCGGGAAAAAATACGGATCTCTTTTATTTCTGAATCTAAAAAACGGTCTAATACCGCATTCCCAAAGGAACCGGTACCTCCGGTGATTAAAAGAATTTTATTTTTAAATATTGACATTATTACTTATTTAATATTTTTTTATAGTATAATAAATGATTATCAGCCATCTTTTCAGCGGTAAAAAACTTATTGGCTTTCTGACAAGCTAATTCGCCACGACTGGTGCGTTGATCATATGCTAATTCGATTGATTGAATTAATGAATCAGAATTATCTAAATTAAAGAAACAGACTTCACTCGATTCAAAAATCTCACGGAAAGATGGAATATTTGAACATACGATGGATTTTTTTGCTAAAGCTGCTTCCACCATAGCTAAACCAAATCCCTCTGAATAAGAGGGCATCATATAAACATCAATGTACTGTAGATAAGAATAAGGAGCTTGAATATATGGTAAAAACAATATTCTATCAGAAACATTTAATTTTTCAGCAGATTTTTTAAGATTTTCTAAATAAGGTCCCTCACCTATTATAACAAAAACATAATCTGTAAGTGAATCTAAAATATTAATAACTTGTGAAAGTCCCTTGCCTTGAGTAATATAGGCATATGTCCCGAGAATTTTAAAGCCTTTACTTTTATATTCTACGATTAAACTTTGTAATTCTGAGTTAACATTATAAGATTCTATACTACATCCATTATAAATTGTTGTTACTTTATTAGATAATAATTTTTTATATTTATTATTTAATTGGTTTGAAATTGATATTACCCCATCAAAATTTCGTTGAACATAACACCAATAATGTGTCAAAACAAAAGATATAATACTATTATACCGTATAGAAAAACTACTAAAAGTGTCTTGATGTATAGTAGTTAAAATTTTTGCTTTTTTAATTTTTTTTCGCCACTTATATACATAAACATCAGCTCTTAACGTATGACTATGTACTATGTCAAATTTATCAAAATCAATAGGTACAGACTTATTAATTTGATGAGTATTACAATCAAAATTAAGGATCGATGATGCTTCATCAAAATAATACACATCAATTAAATCAACTTTGTCCTTGAGATATTTTACTATGTTATATACAACAACTATAGGCCCTTTATTTATCAAAGATGGCAAGATAAAAGCAATTTTCATTCTCTCTTATTTAAAAACTTCCCTAATTAAAAAGAATTTTTGATTTAATGTATAATTAAGGCTTACTAAATCTTTTAATAAAATTAAAAACGAAAGAATAATAATTTGGAATTTAGAAATACCTTTAAAGTGTTTTTTAATATAAAGTTTCATTCCTTTAGTCATCATCATTTTTCTTCTAAAAGGCAAATTATGACCAAAGCTACCTCCCTCTAAATGAATAATATCCCTTACATTAAGAATGTATCTCTTCAATCCCACTTTATCCATACGCTTTTGCAATTCTGTTTCTTCATAATACATAAAAAAATCGGGGTCAAAACCCTTAATTTGATTAAATACTCTCTTAGGAACAAATAAATCAGCTCCAGATATAAAGTCAATTTCTACGTATCCAAGAATATCAAGTTTTGAATAAGTCTCTGCTTCAAAATTTTTTCTATATATTCCTAAATTTTCTACTAATCTCCTATATATTCTTTTAGATGATACAAATTGTCCAAAGGACAAAGTATTTTTTTTCTCTTTATTTATTAAACATGTCCCTAAAGCTCCTAAATTATTATCAACATTTTTTTCTGCAAAATCAAATATTTTTTTTATAACATCATCCAGTAATATAGTATCTGAATTTAACATAAAAATATATTTTCCACATGCGGCTTCAATACCAATATTATTAGCTCTACCAAAACCTATATTCTCATTCGAATAGATATACTTAATTCGTTTATCATTTAAATAAAACTTTTTACTTCCATCAGTAGAAGCATTATCAACTAATATAATTTCAATTGAGTTGCACTTTGTAAAATTTAGTACACTCTCAATACACTCATTGGTTATTTGCATAGTATTGTAATTAACAATAACTACCGACACATCTATTTCACCCATTGCATTAAATAAAAATTAATGTAAAAAATAAAAACTAAGCCTAAGCAATAAATATTCAACTAGGTTAATCTTATATTTAGATTTAATCATATTATATAAATTATGAGAGTATTTAAAATTCGGCATATGAAAATATCTCTGTAGGCGAGGAAATCTATATCTTTTATCTGAAGCTCCCACAGCATTATTGCTATGTTGTCGATAATAAATTGTAGGAATAGATAAGGATACAATTACTCCATTAGAAGAATCTACACATATACCAACCCAAAAATCATGCATCAATAAATATTTAGTATCGATTATTGCTAAATCCCTTGCCATACGATTGAATAATATTGTGCAACCTGTAATATAATTTACTAATTTTAGATATTTTCTAGTGATTTTTAATGGATCCGTTTTATCATTCTCCCATAAAGATTTGGAAATAATATTTAAAGTACTGTCTGTAACAATAAGATCAGAATGAACTAAAATTGCAACATTGTCTGATCTACATTCCTCAGCTCTAATAGCATCAAACGTAAGTTGGACTTTAGAAGGAAACCAAACATCATCTTGGTCACAAAACATATAATAATCTGCTTCAACTCTCTGTAACAACCACATAAAACTCATACAAGCACCTTTATTATTTTCAATATCTTTGAAAATAACAATGTTTGCATTCTTTCTTTCATATTCCAACAGAATATCCATAGTAGTATCACTTGAACCATCATCTCTAACATAGAGTACAAAATCACTAAATGTTTGGCAAAACAAACTGTCTAATTGTTGCCCTAAGTATCTCTCCCCGTTATAGGTAGATAATAATATTGCGATCATAAATTAATAATTTCTATCTATAAATATGTTGCTTTCAGATTCGATACTAAAAACAGAATAATAAGGCACCCATTTCTCGTAATATCCTGCAGGCCAATAAAAAGAAGTGTAACCAGAAGTGAATAGTATAATTATAAATGTTACCATTACAAATAATTTACTTTGCGTCAATACTTTCAACCTAAAAAAAGGAATTAGCAGGTCTGCTAATGCAATACAATAGAATATCATGAAATAATTAGTAAAACGAGTGAAAATTATAGTATTGAAAATTGAACACACCCCCAATAAACCAAATACACATATTAAAGACTCGTATTTAATTGAAATGTTAAACTTAACCTTAGCCCATAAAAATAATCCAATAGGAATTACTGTTCTTGTAACAAAAAATAATACAGTTGATTTCCAACCGTAAGATGCTTCTGAATAATTATTAATTTTTTTATTAATTTTTTCAAAGTTTTCAAAAAATGAAAATATGTAATTCAATTGATTTAGGGCGAAAAAAACTATTACTAATAATAAGATATATCTTTTATTTAATCTTAAAAACTTCATGAAAGGTAAAACAATCAAAAATATTGCCGATAAATGAAACATAACTGCTATTAAAACACCAATGTAATATTTTACCCATTTTTTATTCTCTAAATTTTTATAGTTATAAACGAAAACTATTATAGCAAGGGACTCTCGTAATATTTCAACTGTAAAGTTTATATAAAACATCAGCAAACATAAAAATAACGTAATAAAACGATACTTTGAATTCTTTGCTATAAAATAGAATAAACAAGTATTAATTATAAATGCATGCAATAATTGAAAACTAATAAAACTTGGATAAATTCTTTTAGCTAGATTAGTTAAAAAAGTAAATAAAGGTTGATACTCGCTATCCCATGAAATATCAAACAAACTACCGGGTGTAACATTATTAAAATATAACATATAAAAATAACTGTCTCCACCTACCATATATCGTAATCCTATTAACAGTGTCAGATAGATATACAATCCACTCCAAATTAAGAATTTTCCATTTTTATCATGATAGTTACAAATATCATATACTAATGCAGCAAAAAATGTTACAATAAATGGAATAATATATACAATCATTAATCTACATTGTTTTTTAATTTTGTATACAACAAAAACCGTTGAATTGTATAATCTCGTTCAGTACACATCGCTTCATGGGATTTCAAAAGACGCTGACGTGATTGAGCCATTCCAATACTATCTTCATGATACACATCACTTCTGTTTATTTTGCTTTCAACAAAACAGTCATATGCTTTCCCCCAATAATGATTGATCTGTATCGTCGAATCATCACCTACAGAACCTCGATTTACACCTCTACTAACAATTTTCTTATACTGATTAATAGGAGGGATTTTAATTCCTGCAATTCGCGAACTAAGAACATGAGGATTACTAAATCCTTCAATTGGAAAATTCATATTACAAAACATTTTTGTAAACACACTTGGCTTAGGCCAACACTGAGTGTATTGTTCAATGACTAATTTCTTTTCATCATGATATAACTTTCCGTTTGAACCAAATTGTTTCCAATAAACTGCTACGCCAGGATAATTATTATAAGATGATATCCATGATTTAATGTTATCTGTAGAGGTCGGACAAATAAATTCGTCTACATCAATAAATGTCAACCAATTGGTATCGTCTTTGTGTTTTTTATAGCAATCTTCATAGGCATCCATTTGAGAATGTTCAAAAGGCCAATCAATTAAATCTACAATTCCTTTATCTACATATGGCTGCAGGACTTGCAAATAATTATCATCAGAATTGTTATTGTATAAATAAAAATGATCAATACCAATTACTAAATGATACTGAATCCATTCATTAAGATACTTTCCTTCATTTTTAAATATACCACAAAGACATACTGTATATTTATACTCTTTATTAACCCTGTTCAATAATTTATTAAAAAAAATTAAAGAAAACACTAGAATTGATTGTAAAAAATACACAATGTATCTGGTGAAATCATTTTTTATAAATGTCTGTTTTATGCGTTCACGCGTTATAAATTTTCCTTTTACATAATAATCTTGATTATCCTGCATAATAATTATTTTATTAAATATATTTTACATCTCTCATAAAACTGGCGCATTCCTTTTGTAAATAACAAAAAACCACATAAAAGAAAAGTTGAGAAAAAAGCTGTGATAATTAAACTATATAGTAAAAATTGTAATATGGACTCATAAGGATTTATTCTGATAAATTTTAATAAGTATTCTGTTGTAAGTAATGCCAAAAAAGTAATAAATAGAAGTTTAGTATACATTTCAACATAATGTCTAATTTTTGTGTGAAATCCACTTTTAAATAGAAAGTATGGTTTCCAACATAAAACGATTAGGCACATACTAATAATCACACCAATTAAAACACCATTAATGCCATAAAAATAGCCTAACAAAATAGAAAGTCCGACATTTATAACTGTTTCAATTATTGGAGCACCAATATCCTTAAAAAGCCCGAATCCATTTAAAAAAGAATCAACAGTTAATCTGGTTATATTTATAAACATAAGTATAACCAATAATAATAGGCTCGAATTATCTAATAAATACTTACTGCCTACCCAATACGTTATAAATGCAGGTGTCAGTTTATAAACACAATAACAAGAAACAATTGCCAAAAAAAATCTTACTGTAAATAATTCTTCAAAAATTGTCAAAATCTTATCTTCGTTTCCTTCAGAGACTAAATTCCCAACCCCAGCATTTGTACTATTAAATACGGCTCCCAACAAAGCTGTAATCCCCGCAATTACCAGTAGATAATTACCGTATGCAGCAATAAAAGACAAACTTGTAAATGCAAATATTACTAACTGGTTGCTTTCAGTTAGTGCAAACCCAGCAAGTTTGTGTGCAAAGAGCTGTTTGGTTTTATGCGTGATTTGGGGGTGTTTTTTTATAAGTTCCTTTCCTAAATTAATATTTGTTTTAAGCCAAGGATATTCTAATTTCAAAATATATTTAATTCCTCCTATAGTAACAAAAACTGCAATTAATTCCCAAAACAGCCACCAAATATATCCATTGGATAATAATAATATAGAAAATATCTGTAAAAGAACTTTTAAGACTTTGACACCTTGAATAATATAATTTAATTTATATTCTTTTTGATCAGAAATTAATAGAATCTGTTGATAATTGAGAAAATAACCAACTAAGGCTGATATAAATAATACTCCGAAAGTTGCATATGCATACCACAATGGAATTTTTATATTAGAAAAAATAATTGGAAAAAATAACATTAGTATTATTCCGGCAAATAATATAATAACTCCAATTTTACTATATAAATAGCCTTGTAGTGAAACTATCTCATTTACTTGCTGTTTATCTTTTATTGCTAAAGGTTTATACAAGGAATAGCTGACAGCTGCACCAACTCCTAACTCAGCTAAATTAAGAAATTGTAATAGATTCATAGCTGTTGTGTTTAACCCCAGAACCTCTGAACCTAGGTAATCAAGAAATACCTTTCTAAAAAAAAATTGAAGTACTAAATTTATAACATAAAATATTAAAGCAACTTTTACGTTTTTTAAACTTTTTTTTATTCTTGAATTTTGAGACATTCACTAACTTTTATTCTCTATTATATTAATTTAATAAGTATTCATTTCACCCAATTTAGGTCAACTTAACTTCTAAAAATTAAAGATTTTATCTTATCAATAAGCTTGTGACTATAAACTAGTATTACACTGGAGGTCTTCAAACTAATATATACTATCGCAAAGAGTACTTTTTTTAATTATCTCAAATGAAGTCATTATTTTGATTAGTAGATTTTTAAAATATTTAATACTCATTTTTTCTTATCTTTAACTCAAACAAATTCTCAGAGAATCCTTCCAATAAGGAATACCAACATTATATTTTTCTTTAATTTTAGTTTTGTCCAATATACTGTAATGAGGTCTTGTTGCTGCAGTGGGATACTGCGCTGTGGAAATTGGGCTGACGTTGCAATTAATATTGGTATATTCAAAAATAGCCTTAGCAAAATCGTACCAACCACAAATACCTTCATTGGTATAGTGAAATACCTCAACTTCTTCATTTTTAATTTTTGGCAATATCTCTATTATTAGTTTTGCCAAATCCCCTGCATAGGTTGGTGTTCCTATTTGGTCAGCAACTACATTTAATTGGTCACGCTCTTTCCCTAAATTCAACATGGTTTTTACAAAATTGTTGCCGTAGCTAGAGTATACCCATGAAGTACGTATAATAATTGAATTAGCCGGGTTAATTTTTTGCATTGAACGTTCCCCATCCAGCTTTGTTTTACCATACACGCTTTGTGGGTTAGGGGAATCTGTTTCTGTATAAGGTTTAAAAGAGTTTCCGTCAAAAACATAATCTGTAGAAATATGGATCAATTTAATCCCTTTTGCTTTTGCTATACCTGCAAAATTTTCGGTTGCCAGATGATTTATTTCGTTGGCAATGGAAATATCACTTTCAGCCTTATCCACGGCGGTATAAGCTGCACAGTTTATAATTGCGGCAATTTTATTTAACTCAATAAAATTTTCTACTGCCTTATGTTTGGTGATATCCAGTGCTTCGCGATCGGTAAAAATGAAATTATAGTTTGGATATTCAGCTTCCAGATCCCTTATCTCAGAACCCAACTGCCCATTTGCCCCGGTCACTAAAATATTATACATATAAATTCATTTCGGCTTCAAAACATTCAGCATTCTCAAATAATGGTTGCTTAATATCCTTTGGTGAGAGTTGTAATTTGTTTGAATTAATTTTCCAGTCAATTCCAAGCGTTTTATCATTAAAGGCAAATCCTCTATCACATTCAGGGCTGTAATAATTATCTACTTTATAAGCAAAAACAGCTTCTTCGCTCAATACCACAAAACCGTGCGCAAAACCTTTGGGCACCAGGATTTGCTTTTTGTTTTCTTCGGATAATTCTACAGACACGTGTTGCCCAAAAGTTGGAGAACCTTCACGTATATCTACAGCAACATCCAATACTTTTCCTTTAATTACCCGAACCAATTTAGTTTGGGAATAAGGTGGCAATTGGTAGTGCAAACCTCTTAACACCCCAAAGGAAGATTTTGATTCGTTATCCTGGCAAAAATTAATGCTAAAACCCAAAAATTTCTCCAGTTTATCCTGCCTGAAGGTTTCAACAAAATAACCTCTTTCATCACCTCGTATCGTTGGCTCGCAAATAACTACATCGTGAATGGCTGTTCTAGTAAACTTCATAAAGTGATTTTTCGTTTGCTATTTCAAGTAAATATTGTCCGTAGCCATTCTTTTTTAATGGCATGGCGAGTTCCAATAATTGTTCCCTGTCAATATATCCTTTTTCAAAAGCGATCTCTTCAATACAAGCAACTTTTAAGCCTTGCCTGTTTTCTATGGTTTGTATATAATTGGAAGCTTCCAATAAACTCTCGTGCGTACCCGTATCTAGCCAGGCATAACCTCTCCCCATTAATTCAACCTTTAAATTTCCCTGTGTTAAATAATCTTGGTTTACGGTTGTAATTTCCAATTCTCCCCTATCACTTGGTTTTACATTTTTTGCGATCTCAATAACAGAATTCGGATAAAAATATAATCCTACAACCGCAAAATTACTTTTAGGCTTTAATGGTTTCTCTTCAATACTCAAAGCATTTCCTGTAGCATCAAATTCTACCACCCCATAGCGTTCCGGATCTTTTACGTAATACCCAAAAACCGTAGCATTTTGTTTGGCCTGCACCCTTTTTACCGATTTTTCCAATAATTTTGTAAAGCCGTGTCCGTAAAAAATATTATCGCCCAATACTAAACAAACATCATCCTTACCTATAAACTCTTCTCCAAGTATGAAGGCCTGCGCCAATCCATCCGGGGAAGGTTGTTCTTTATAGGAAAATTGCATTCCCAGCTCTGAACCATCACCCAGCAATTGCTCAAAACGGGGCAGATCTACAGGTGTTGAAATAATCAAGATTTCCTTGATCCCTGCCAACATCAAAACAGACAGCGGATAATAGATCATCGGTTTGTCGTGAATTGGCAATAATTGTTTTGAGGTTCCTTTGGTTAACGGGTACAATCTTGCCCCCGAACCGCCAGCTAATATGATTCCCTTCATTTAAAAATAGATTTCACGGATTAAAACGGATTCCGCAGATTATTAAAAACACAAATTCCACATATTTAAGTGGATTTAGCAGAGTATGTTTTAAACGTATTGTTTTTTGTAGTATTCCTGGTAGTTACCACTAGTAACATTATTTAGCCATTCATCATTATTTAAATACCAGTCGATGGTTTTAGCCAAGCCTTCTTCAAAAGTTACACTCGGTTTCCATCCTAATTCTTTATTGATTTTGGTGGCATCTATGGCATAACGCAAATCGTGTCCGGGCCGATCTTTTACGAAGGTGATCAGCTTTTCACTATTCCCGGGTGCTCTTTTTAATTTATCGTCCATTTGCTTGCAAAGCAACTTCACCAGGTCAATATTTTGCCATTCATTAAAACCTCCAATATTATAGGATTGGTTTAAATTTCCATTATGAAAAACCAAATCAATGGCTATTGCGTGATCAATCACATACAGCCAATCCCTGGTATATTTTCCATCCCCATAAATTGGCAATGGTTTTTCATGAATAATGTTATGGATAAGCAAGGGAATCAACTTTTCAGGAAAGTGATTTGGGCCGTAATTATTTGAGCAGTTTGTAATTACGGTTGGCATTCCATAAGTATCGGCATAAGCTCTTACGAAATGGTCGGAAGAAGCTTTTGAAGCGGAATATGGCGAATGGGGATCATAACTTGTTTCTTCGGTAAAGAAACCTGTTTATCCTAAAGCTCCATACACCTCATCTGTAGAAATATGGTGGAAAAGTTTTCCTTCATAATCATCCTTCCAAATTGTGTTGGCTGCATTTAAAAGATTTCCGGTTCCCAAGACATTTGTTTTCATAAATTCCAAAGGAGAACTTATGGAGCGATCTACGTGAGATTCTGCCGCAAGATGTATTACGCCATCTGGTTTTTCAGTTTGAAACAAATCGTTTATAAAGGATTCATCGGTAATATCTCCCTTTATAAACCTGTAATTTGGTTTGTCCTCAATATCGGTTAAATTGGTTAGGTTCCCGGCATAGGTAAGGTTATCTAAATTTATTATTTCATAATCGGGATAATTGTTCACGAATCTCCTTACAACGTGGGAGCCTATAAATCCGGCACCGCCGGTTATTAATATTTTTTTCATAAAAAGTGAATTGAAAATAGTATTGAGATATTAGTATTGAGTATTGAGTGGAAAAAAAGTACGAAATACGAAGTTAGGAGTGAAAAAAGTTTAGGGTTTGGGGTTCTTTAACTGAACGACTAACCATAAACCACAAACTACAAACTTTGAACTCTGTGGCATTCGGTGGTTAAATTTTTGAGTTTTTTAATATAAGAACCCAAATAACCATAGGGGAATTTTATTGTTTGAGCCGTATTCTATAGTATCGGCAGCAATATAGCTGTTTTCAAGGTGTGCGATTTGTTTGCCGGTTTTAGTGCTTCCACCAATTTCAAAGGTATAGGTGCCATCTACTATAAA
>Ga0307487_1001624_pt1 | contig 15612 bp, 18 predicted proteins | sample CBIW12metaG_FD_203665 | JGI IMG/M metagenome (GOLD analysis project Ga0307487, IMG submission 203665) | Sea-ice brine microbial communities from Beaufort Sea near Barrow, Alaska, United States - CBIW 1.2 | ecosystem: Environmental > Aquatic > Marine > Coastal | place: USA: Alaska | collected... | reverse complement strand
GGAAGCTGAGATCGATGTTCTGCGCGATCAGTTGCCAGAGGATGTTGTAGAGGAAGAGGCACCACCGGCCTCCTGTAAACGTCGCCAACGTGGCTTCTCGGATACACTGCTGCGCGAGCGCATCGAATTGACCCTCAGCGACGAAGAAAAAGTGGGCGCCAGCAAGACCTTCTTCACCAAGGTCAAGGAAGAGTTGCAGTTCATTCCCGCTCAACTGAAGGTTCTTGAGTACTGGCAGGAAAAAGCCGTGTTCGAGCAGGATGGTGAAGAGCGTATCGTCGCGGCCATGCGCCCAGCCCACCCCTCAATGGCATTCACTTAACGAAATAACCTATTCACTTAACAACACCTAACTACCCATGATCTTCAGCTACCCCAGCGGCGAGCGATAGGAATACAAGCTCACGTAGGGCTATGTATGCGTTAGCTGGCTAGCGACCCAACCGGTAGCACCGTGGGAGCCTGCCTGCAGGCGATCCCTTAGCCGTTACTGCGCTAAAAAATGACAAGATCGCCGGGAGCCCGGCCGGCGCCTGGTTGGTTCACACGTCGGCCTGTGGAGATGTTCAGCGAGTTGTAAGTAACTTCCTGCTTTTCTAAAGCTACTGGCTTAGTAGTAGTGATAGTCGCCTGAGACCCCGGCACCTTCGACTTTCACATAACGCTTTGACTTTGCCTGACAAGTCATTCGTATTTCGTAATTATCATCGTCTTCAGGCCGGTGACTTGTCTGGGGAAACCAAGCACGGCAAGATTTACCGGAGTGATCGTAAAACTGTTCGATTGTCTTTGGATCAGCGCAATACCGACTTTGACTTCTTGTCAGTGGAGAACTCTTTTCCCACCGCTTGCAAATAGTGTGGGTTGGTACAAAAACCGCAACACCGCGGCGGGGTTTTGGCAGCACGGGCTCAGCTCCGGCTGAATCACTTGGGCCTGATTCCATTTTGCATGATGGGAATCCTCGGCCTTTCGATAGGTCTCGGTACAGTTTTTTCAGCGTCGGTTTACATTCCGCTGGTGTGCCTCCGCTTGCGGCCAAACACAATAACACCTTGCAACCATAGTCCGATGCAGTAGCAACGGAAGGAATGGCAAACAGAGTGCACGTTGCCAGAATTGTGGCCATGAGAGTTTTGTTCATAACGTCACCTAACATTGAGCAACCATGCAAATGCATTCAACAGCAGAATATTTTTTAAGAATATAATAACTATGCCTCTCAAGCAACTTGCTTCATCGCCATTTAATGCGGAGTTTCGCTAAAGAGATTGAAAATCCAAATATCATTTGCAACATAAAATTGCCCTAAGGGCTAATACGCTTATATTCCGGACCGTTGTTTCTCTAGTTACTGCTCTATCCGCCATCATCTCGACTGGAGGCAACTTCGGTGCAGGATTTTTTGGCGGGGAAACTCGCATATTGTGAATGCGGCGTTGAGGATATTAGCGGCAAACGGTTGTTGAAGTGGGCCCGATTGACCAACCTCAGCAGTTCTTTGTGGCTGGCGGTCCCGACAGTACCAGAGGAGCCAGGCTATAGCGCATCATTGGCGCAATCGGCGTAATACCGCAGGTCATCAGCATAAACTGGGCAATCTAACTCGACAGGCCAGAATTCAGCAGGTATTTCCATATCCTTTCCCACATAAGCGTCCTGCAGCGACGACCCATGCTGAAGATTGTACTCCCGATACCTATAGATGGCCTGCCCCCAGCGCAAGGCTTCGCAAATGGCAGTGTCATTCAATTGTTCGTACCGCAGATGAACCAGGGTGATTCGCGCTTGCTTAGTCTTGGTGAGTCGCTGTTTGGTAATGACCCCGAATGTCCAGAGGGGAAGTCCCGACTTTGTGCTGAATCGCCTTTGAGGCTGGATGAACGTGTCTTCAATACAGGTGCAAAGCAACACGCTACCCACTGGTTTCGAGCGCTTGACTGGCGCTTCACTGGCCCTATACAAGGAAATCAGAAATACCCATGCTTCATACAGGCTGGACAGATCCCCGCCTTCACATTCACTGTCATACACAGACTCACAAACCCAGCCGTCTGCGGTTGGCACTTTGAGTCTCCAGTGGTCTCTTGCCCGGCCAATGTGGCTGGGCACGTAAAGGCGACGGCTTTGGAATTCGGTTTCGTAGAATTTAATGCGCCTGCCTTCTAAGAAAACGTCCGGATGCCGCTTCGTCAAGTCTGCCGACTGAAGGCGTGCAGCAAGCAGCCCTGGATCACCCCCAGTAGTTTTTGGTCCCTTATATTCAGGTGCAACTATGAAAGAATCCATAATGGCATTCAGGTCGAGGTCTGGAAGTTTGACTGGCCGATCTCGAAAGTCTCGCGGCACATCGGAATAAAAAACCTTATTCTGAGGGTTTACGCCCGTGGACCGTAGATGTCGGTGATACCTGCGGATGGCGACCGCTTCCTTAAGAAGGGCGCAAAAACGCCGTTCTTCACCAATTGGGTCCTTATCCATTTTTAACTCTGTAACGCTACCGACGTACACTGCTCGAAATGATCGCTCTTCGCTTGGCCCGTAGAGGGCCTGTTGAGAGGTAACAACTACCAATTTTTTGCCATACCTGACGGACCGGCTAATACTAACGCCGGTGAACCCGGTATCAATAACCGGGTCTCGCACTTTCCCGGGGCTTTTATACCGCTTGTCGACGATAAATTGCGAAACCCCTTCTTTAAGGGCGTCCACCAGCTTTGAATAAGCCAACTCTAGCGAAGCAAGTGGCGAGGGTGAGTCGAACTCATACGCTGTAAACAAGCCCTTTTGATGTGCGACATAGAGCCGCCAGCATTTTGCGTCATCATTGCGAGAGATGCCCCGAGGGACCCACAGGGTATTGTCGTTAGCCAGCACAACGGGACGGAAGGTGACTGGAAACCCGTTGATTGATTGGGTGGATTGCGGATTCCTAAAATCCATAAGGCTTAATGACCTCTAACCGGTTAATCGTTATTGCTCAGCGCATTCTTTAGAAGAACCCGGCGCGGGCTAATCACCGGTGCCATCCCATTTTGCCAGATCGGAAACGAGGCCCCAATCCAGGTGCCATGACCATCATCGAGAACGCTCGTTAAATAATCTTTCGCTTTGTTCCACTTTCGTAGCGTCTTGCCGTGTCTGCATCGATGTATACCTCTTCGGTAAACGCGGCCGACTCATGGCCAAGGTCTTCCGACACGTCTCGTAATGGTCGCCCATTATCAAGATCCATGGACGCTCCGGTGTGTCTAAGAATGTGTGTCTTCTGAGACACCTGCTGCAACTCCTCTGCGGCATCGGGAAAACTGTCAATTTCCCGCATTCTCTTGACGGCGATCATGATGGATTGCTCCACGATGCGCTCAATCTGTCGCTTGTTTGTAATGGGGGTGTCGGAGTTTATCCGAGTGACCATTGGCGATGTCTCTCCAGGCGCCGGCAGTGGTGCCAAGTTGCGATAGGTTCGGTACCGCTTCAAATAGCCAAGATATTCTTCTGGTAGCGGGATCCAGCGGTCTTTCTCACCCTTACCGCAGACATGCAGCTCCCAGTATGTGTTGTTGCCTACAGTTGTTCGCGAGAAATCACCCATGGCCGGCTCAACGTATTCGGCAGTTCCTTCATCACCGTGGGGCGCCAGCTCAAAGACCCGCAGATACAATGCCTTCATCGTAACGACGACGAACAGGTTGCGCTCATACCGGGAGTCTTCGTTGGCAGCCTCAAGAATTGCGTTGTGCAGGTATGACCACTGCCAGGTAGTTAGGCGCGGCGCCGTGGTTCGCTTTTTACGAATTCCGCCCATGCCTTTCTGGTTACCGGAATGCTCGGACTTGCCTGCCTTTTGCGCCCTTCGAGTAGCGTCGACCATAGGTGATCGAGGCAGATACTCACTAACAACGAGTTTCTTGAAAAATATGTTGAGGCCGGCGACCACTGCATTCATTGTCGTAGCCTTGCGCCGGGTTCCGGCATCGTAAAACGGACGCCACTTTGGGTTGGCCTGCCTGGCACCGTTTCGGGTGACATATCCGCGCTGACGCCCATCGCCTTTTTGTTCATCGGTGCCTTTCGATGTGCACCAGCTGGCGGGCGGTTTTTTAACAAATTCCATATAGCCGTCGACGTCATCACCGCCAATTTCGCGCAGTGACTTCTGCCGGACAATCCAAATGTAATTCAGAAACCGTTGCACTTCGCCGCGGAACTGCGAATAGGTGCCGGCGTTTGTAGCGTGGCGCATGAGGAACAGGGCGCCGGCGTACCAGTCATCACGGGCGCCGGGGGGCAGGGCGCTCAAGAACGACTGCAGCGACGGGTAATCATCCGGGCGCTCTACTTGGTCACTGAGCATTTTCGGCGTATCAAACAGCGGGTGGCCTGGGAATTTGTGCCCGCTCATTTGTCTTTGATCCGGTTCAGCAAATCGCCCACGCTGATGCGCACTTCATTTCGCACAAAACTCTCTCCTTTTGACGCCAGATCACCGAATAAACGCTTTCGAAACCGCGCGATTGCTTGAATCTCTCGCACAACATCTTGTTTCTCAGATTCAGTACTAAGCGCCTCCAACTGAATCGCCGCGGATATTTTAGACACCCGTCAGGCTCTGGTAGCAACTCTTAACGTCTTGACCCGGGGCATGCTACCGGTTCAGAGCTCACATTTACTTCGGGGACCTGTATGCCGCCAGCGGTCTCCATGCCGACTAACTCACGGCGCTCTTCAAAACAGGCTCCTGATTTGACTTGATAGACTGTTGTTCCGATCACAAGCTGTGAAGTCGTTATGACGGTCTCGATGGCTGAAATGTATGTGGTTTCGTTGGTATCGACCGATAACACCACGCGGCCTGACCCGCTTTCAGCCGCGGCCGTGGTGGAAGCTAATGCGAACAGCGAAAGCACGGTTATTAAAAAAAAACGTTTCATAATCGTTCTCAAAAGTTGGTTTTAATGAAGGGTATAAATAAAACTGGACACTTTGGTCACACTTTTTTTCTAAGCGACCTGCTAAGCAACAGCAAACCTACCAAGGACGACCATAGTCCGAGGAAAATCCACGGTGCGGCACTAAATGTCGCACTCGCAAGCCAGGCCCCATTGGCCATGGAAGATGCCGCTGTATCGCCCGGTACAAAGCTGTTAGTCCAGACCCGCGGGTCGAGCGAGGTGCCTGAAATGGCCATCGAGCACAACACAACGACAAAGGTCATCAAACAGCTGGCGTTCATTGCGTTGATGACCAAAGATTTTACAGGCCGGGCCGGTTTTGACACTGGGTCAATCAATGCCAGTGTTACAGGATGAACAAAAACGTCTAATTGTTCAGCAGCACAAGGCAGATCATTCAATTTCATATCCAGCGGTGCGTCCGGATCGATTATTCCGGGGATATCGCTCAAAAAATCGCGTAAATTCGCATGAGTGACCACGCTCTCTTTTTTTAGATCTTTTAAGATTGAAGCCAAGCCTACATAGCGCCCAAACTTTTGGAAATGCTCCTTATCACAGGGCCAGCCGCGAACTTTGCAAATATCACTGAAGATACGGGCGTGCGTTTCCGCGCATTTTCTCCATGGACTTCCTGACATCGAACATCCTCATCATTGAGTTTTTTGTTGGCTCATTCGCCGCGTAAATAACCATCTTCCATCGAGCTCTCTCTGCCATCTCCGCCATCAAACAGGCCACGCAGCGAGGCAACGACGAGTTTGCCACCGCCTCCGTCCTCGTATCGAAGACTCCCTGTGCCGGAGCCGCCAAAAATAGTCAGCCCCAAAGCAGTCGCTTGTTTCGCATATCGACTTAATCCGGCTGCTATCCGCTCTACTTCTTTTCGGTCGAGGCCTGCAGCTTCGCATTCGTCATCATTGGCATACATGGTATCGGGTCACCTTTTTTTGGTGGTGTTACAGGTCCAACCAGAAGCCGACGCACTAACCGTTTGGGATTGATACCTAGAAGCGAAAGGACAGACACAGGGACCCACAACGCAATCATTATTACCCCTATATACCCTGGCCAAGGGCGATCTATCCCAGCGTACTGAGGGGTGCTGGCCATGTTAACCAGTATCCCGATGGATAGAAAAAACCACAAAATAAATACACCCTTTGCACTGTTCATCGATCAACCTCTTTCAGCCTGGCCACTAAGCCGTTACCTGCATGAACTCTGGATTTATGTGCAGTCCAGCGCCCGAATCTTTCGCAAAACGTGTTGTGCCACCCATGACATATTCCCAAATACATTCTGTCACCAGCCAACGTCTGCCAAGATTTTCTGCGCCTACGCCGGTGGTTAAGCTACCAGCAAACGGATCCACCACAAGGTCACCTTCCCGCGTCATCAATCGGATCAGGAATTCTGCAAGTTGTAGCGGGTAGGGTGCTCCATGCACCGCCAGGCCCATCATTCGAGCGTCACTTTTATACTGGCTTTGAGAAGGACAATTATGCGGGTAAAGCAGTACATTTCGCGGGATTTTGCCCGCGGTCTCTACCGAATATGCGCCGCGTCTGGTTGAGTAAGCTCCGTCCGAGTGGGACCTGGACGATTTGGCTCCGCCAGACCGGACGTAAGATAAGTGGCTACTGGAGTGAGGCTGTAATACACGCCGATTATCTGAAAGCAGATTCTCCGGTGAGTTCGTGAACCAATAAATGCACTCATATCCGGTATTGAGTTGCTGCCGGCTCTTGCTTGCCCACTGTATCGGTCCCGGAGGTTTACATGGATTGGCCCAGATCAATTCATCGATTTTCCACAGCTCCAGCTCTTCAGCCAGTGCAATGACCAACTTTTCGCGGTACAGAGAACGGGCAGGTGTTCCAGGTTCGAAAATATCATTGCTGAGGTTCAGGCATATGCTTCCGCCAGCTACGAGATTTTTGGCAATAGGTCGAATGCTCTCAACGATGAATTCAATGTAGTCGGATAGCTTCGGGTTTCCATAAGCGCGTGGAGTTCTCAACGGGTATGGCGGTGAAGTCAGGCAAAGCGTTATGGGGGTGTCGATGGTGTCGAATACGTCCTGGCTCAAAGACCATAGGGCTGCGCCCAATTTGGTTGAAAAGGCCACCATTGATGCTTTGGGCTGAGCCTTCCGAAGCGATACTTTGCCTTGCCGGGTTAATTCCCACTGACCACGAGCGTCCGTGCGCTTGAGCAGGCCAGCATGCTTCAGGGTTTGCTGGTGCCAGCGGATCTCGCGTCTAACTTTGTTGTGCAGGGCGCCAGACTCACCAATTGGGTGGGTGTCTGACAGCATGTCCGCGGATAGGCCGGCGTCTTTGGCTACCTGCTGATAAAGATCACTATTAGACAGCGCAGAGTCCGCTTTTGCGTATGCAGATTTAACGTTGTTAAAAAGTGACATTTGCATTATTAAAAAACCTTTACGGGGCGGTGAACGGTGTTAAGACATGGCTAAAGAGTGCCATTAAAGTTCACTGCTGTCTAGTGTCATGTAATTAGGATTACATGACACTATGGCTTGTTCTAAAGAAACTATAGTTTTATGCGGCCCTGCCCGCGGTGATTTGGTATGTCAAAAAGCCTGATAACATCTCAGCATTCGGAAGCCGGAAAGGATGTGACTTTTTCCGCAACGGTCGGAACAGTCATTAGTGTGCAAGCGTTCAACCAATCAAGCGTGAACGGGAAAAGTAGTCGCCGGGGATTGGATGTGTCGACAACACACGCCATCAAAACGGGTATTTGGATCGATGTGGACGGAAAGGAATTAGAGTTAAGCCCTAAGGTCGGATGTAGCTGGGGACGCAATGTTAGGAAGCATAGGAGGCGGAATTACTTTTGGGGCTTTCGCGCTGGGAGCGATACTTATTGTTTGCGGATTTTGGTTTTTAGTTTCTAATTTTGAGATTTTTTTCAGCGATAACACTGGGAAGATCATGATTTGGTCAGCTGTTTTCTTTTTTATTTTCCCGGTAATTATTCTCAGCTTGAGCGCAGGTAAACGACATCGTGCAAGGATTAAGTATGAGAAGTTTTTAGCGACTGTTATCACAAAAAGCCGGCAGCTACGAGATTTTTGGCAATAGGTCGAATGCTCTCAACGATGAATTCAATGTAGTCGGATAGCTTCGGGTTTCCATAAGCGCGTGGAGTTCTCAACGGGTATGGCGGTGAAGTCAGGCAAAGCGTTATGGGGGTGTCGATGGTGTCGAATACGTCCTGGCTCAAAGACCATAGGGCTGCGCCCAATTTGGTTGAAAAGGCCACCATTGATGCTTTGGGCTGAGCCTTCCGAAGCGATACTTTGCCTTGCCGGGTTAATTCCCACTGACCACGAGCGTCCGTGCGCTTGAGCAGGCCAGCATGCTTCAGGGTTTGCTGGTGCCAGCGGATCTCGCGTCTAACTTTGTTGTGCAGGGCGCCAGACTCACCAATTGGGTGGGTGTCTGACAGCATGTCCGCGGATAGGCCGGCGTCTTTTGCTACCTGCTGATAAAGATCACTATTAGACAGCAACAGCCGGTAATTCCACCTAATGTTTGATAATTTTTTGGGCGCTCTGAGTACCTAGCAGCTTACCAGCTTCTTGAGAGATAAAGGTTTTAGTGATTTTTATCAAACATTATTGTGAATTCTCAAACTTTAATATCCTCCGAAATCAATGCCAGTGTTTGATTTGCGCTCGTTAATGTGATATCTTTTGCCGTCGACTTCAACATAGATTGAATCAATAGAATAACCGCCGCTCATTCGAGTGGTTTTAGTAACCTTAACGTTTTGCACCCCACTGCTTGCGATTGATATCGCGCTGCTAGCACTGCTGGCGGCCGAACTGGCCTTGGAATATGCAGAGTTAGCCCGATTGTATGCTGTGTTAGCTGAGCTTTGTGCTCCAGTGATTCTAGTGGACAAATATTGCATGTTGGTGATGTTGGTTTGAATGTTGTTTTCAGCGTTCGTGATGCGGCCCTCAATGACGCTCATGTCAACGGTTGGCGCAGAAAGACTGGCAAGCTCATCAAAGCTAGCACTTCTATACCCCGTAACACTGCCGCCTGTATTCCCTCCAGTGGCATCAACTCCACCGGAACGCTGCGACTCGTACACCGAGTCGGCAAAAACAGAACATGAGGCTGTGAGAGCCAGTCCCATAAAGCTTGTGGTGAGAGCGCGTTTCAACATCATTAAACCCTTCGAATGATTGGCTACCGTCGCCGGTATGTTGCGTCCGTAGCATTTTAAGTAATATTTTTAATCAACAAAAAAAGCAAGCTGTATAACAACGAACCTTCATAATATATTATTGAACATAAACAATAATTGCAAGTTCATGAAGGCGGAGCAACCGGACTAAACATAACATTTTGAACATAGTGACAACCATTTTTTGCGTACTGCTTTAGCCCCACGCCCGAGCGCTCGACTCTCAGCATTAATGGATTTCTATAAGTTGTTGTTGCGATTAAGTAAATACGGGAAGTTGAATTCATTCGCACCCAGCGAATGCCGGTTAGTGGATTAATTTCGCACCGCCCTTCTTTACAAAAGAACAACAAATCAACCGCGAAAGTTGCGCCATGTTTCAAAAACTCGAATGCAGTTTAGGAGTATAGCCACGTAACTTTGGAGCGTCTGCCCTTCGCCGCGAAATGCGCTCGACACGCCAGGCAACCTTTCGCTTCTTATAGGCTGTTGCTGCCGGCAAAGCTACTGCGAAAATGGAGTTGCTTACGTATACTTGGGTTTGTATGGCATTAATGGTTGTTATTTAGGTAAAATAGAGTTGTTATAATTTTTCAGCAGCCTTGAAACTCAACATTATGCGGGCCCTGCCCGCGGTGATGTCTGAGGACATTAAAGTTTGATCGTTTTTCGGGGTGAAACAGAGGCTTTTGTGCTCAGAATGGCATTAAAGTTTGATTGTTTTAGGCACCAAAATTGCCTGCGTGACTCCTAAAATCCATGACAGACACGGATTCCAGTAGGATTTATCAAACTTTAATGTGATTTATCAAACTATAATATCCTCTGACAGGTGATTTGGTATGTCAAAAAGCCTGATAACATCTCAGCATTCTGAATGCCGGAAAGGATGTGACTTTTTCCGCAACGGTCGGAACAGTCATTAGTGTGCAAGCGTTCAACCAATCAAGCGTGAACGGGAAAAGTAGTCGCCTGGGACTGGATGTGTCGACAACACACGCCATCAAAACGGGCATGTGGATCGATGTGGGCGGAAAGGAATTAGAGTTAAGCCCTGAAGTCAGTGGAGTTTCAGCCCGAGTCGGGCATAAAGTTGCCGTAATAAGTGTTAACGGAGCTCGATTCAAATACAGTGATGCCGCGCAGATTAACCTCACAACCAATACCGTATCGCACAGCGCCTTAAGGTCGGATGTTGCTGGGGACGCAATGTTAGGCAGCATAGGAGGCGGAATTACTTTTGGGGCTTTCGGGCTCGGCGCGATACTTATTGTTTGCGGATTTTGGTTTTTATCGTGTTTTGCCTAAAATATCAGGAAACAGGAAGAATTTATGAACGAACTACGGCCAGTACCAAAAGAATGGGCGAAATTAAATTTCAAGGATGTTCTCAGGCACCTACTTGCTCAATCCACAAACGAATACCGAGCGAGAATTTATGGAGAAGCCATGGGTATTCTATCCAGCTTTGAGATGGCGGGTTATCTGACTCTTGAGGAAACTGAGGCTATGAGATCGGAGCTATACGCAACGCACGTAAACGTAATGGATAAGTGTATCAAAGCAGGCGAAACCATTGACCCAGTTGATTATCGACAAGCGGTGGCCAAAGCTGCCAGAGGCGTCTGAGCCTCTGGCAGCTCCAAAATTCGGTTATGGTCAAGGCTATATTTTAGTTGGAATAATTCACTTATGCGGGATAGGACAAAAGAAAGACCATCGGACTGAGGGAACGGCGGAATTATCTCTACCGATAAAATGTCCAATACATAGGTGTATTGGACATTATGGGCGTGCGTGCACACTCCGATGATCAAGCTTGTGCGGACACCTACCGCCGAGGTCAAGTATGAAAAATGGCTGAATCACACCACATGCAAAGGATAAGAATTCCGTGTGTCGAGTTCGTGCGCTAACTGCCCTGCTCTATTGCGGACGACAATCACCTGGGCGAGGAAAGTAAATGAACTTATTTGGTCACTTAAAGCTTGCTGTATCCGTCGCGGAGAACCTACCTGACGTGTTCTTTCACCTTGGATACCAGCAAATTGCCCTCCCCCGTTGGTTTCGGCTTTTGGCGTCTAAAACCGTGATACATCGTGTTTGGCTGAGCGGATACAGCGGTGGTTTTCTCGGTTCAGTGATTGTTCGCGACAACTGCGATACCGACCATTTGTGCGGCGATCCAGATCACCTTAGTGGCAATAATCCCGCGGGCAGATGAGTACTATTGGGTATTGGAACGTTTTTACCGTAAAGGGATTTTAGAAATGGAATGTAAACCAGAAGAAATTAAATTACTGCTCGAAATTCCAACGAAATTACTCAACCGGGTTTATCCACCAAAAATAACGGTGGGCGCGATGGCGATCATGTTAGTGGCTTTGATTGTCGTGCTGTCGTTTTTACGTTATCTGCATATGGACAAAACCTTGGGCGCGGCTGACGTATTTCAGAGCGTTAGCAATGTCTTTATTTTTGGTGGGACAATTCTTACGTTGTGGGAGCTGATTCAGTCCAGTAGCAGAATGCGAAACCTGCAGGCGCTGGATGAGGTGGCAGTTCTCATCGAAGCGTGCATGTCTTTCATCAATTCAAGCCCCCCAAAGGAACATTCAAGCAATGCAATTTTAGGCGATCCAGTAAAGCACGCAGATTTAATAACGTTTCGCGAGAAAGAACAAAAACTGCGGAAGACCTTTAAAGAGGACGTTAATTTCGCGGATCAAGGAGCTAAAATAGGTGTTTTTGTCATTCTTGCTGGCTTGCTTTTTACTCCCTACACCTAGCGGCAGATGGTAAAACCTGTGGAGTGAGTGGCGCTTAACGCTCTATACTGTATATTTAACCAGTAAAGAGGTAGGCATGAAAGCGGACTCATTCAGCACCCCCGTCGCCGAAACTCATCCCGTGGCCTCTGTCTATTCAGGCAATGTGTCAGCTGGGTTTCCTTCCCCGGCAGCTGACTACGCATCGCGGCCCCTGGATCTTAACGAATACTGCATTAAGAAGCCGTCCGCGACCTTTTTTGTTCGTGTCCAGGGTGACTCAATGATTGGCGCTGGCATTCACAACAATGATTTGTTGGTAGTGGATAAAAGCCTTCCGGCGACTCACCGCAGAATAGTCGTCGCGGTGATTGATGGGGACTGCACAGTGAAGCGACTTGATCTTACTGACATTAACCGGCCGGTTTTGTTGGCGGAAAATCCTGAGTACCCAGACATTCATTTGAAAGAAGGCAGCGAACTTGAGGTGTTTGGCGTGGTCCGCAGCGTTATACATTCTCTGATCGACCTATGAGTGGTATTCGGCCCCAGGTTTGGGCACTCGCTGATATAAACTCATTTTACTGCTCAGCTGAGTCGCTATTTAATCCTGCATATCGCGGCAAGCCAGTGGTCGTGGCCTCGAATAACGATTCCTGTGTTGTGGCCAGATCAGCAGAGGCGAAGGCCATCGGCATTAAAATGGGAGAACCGGTCTTCCAGGTCAGACATCTGCAGAAGTCTCACGGCTTGATAATCTGCTCATCAAACTATGAGCTGTACGCGGACATGTCCGCTCGTTTTATGCAGACCTTGGAAGACCTAGCGCCGGCCGTGATGCCTTACAGTATCGATGAAGCATTCATGGATTTATCCGGGATGTCCGCATTGATGGACCTAGCTGAGTTCGGACAGATCGTAAAGTCGAGGGTCGCCAGAGACACAGGACTTCCAATTTGCGTTGGCATATCGACAACACTCACCCTTGCCAAGCTGGCAAATAACGGGGCAAAGAAATACCCGGCCACTAAGGGTGTTGTCGACCTGACCTGCCCTACTCGCCAGCGCCGGCTGCTGCGTATCACACCAGTGGGCGATATCTGGGGGATTGGGAGAAAACTGAGCGCAAGGTTGATCGATGCTGGTATTCATAACGGGCTCGACTTGGCTCAAGCGAATACGAGCTGGATCCGGAGCGAGTTTTCGGTCGTCGTTGAGCGCACGGTCAGAGAGTTGAATGGAGTTGCCTGCCAGGAGATCGAAGCGGTGCCGCCCACGAAGCAACAGATTGTTTCGAGTAAATCCTTCGGGCAGCCGGTCCTTAAACTGGAGGACATGCTTAAAGCTGTATCCAGTTACGCAGTGCGGGCCTCCGAAAAGCTGCGGGGAGAGGGGCAATCTGCTGGGCAGGTCACCGCTTTCCTATCCACCAGTCGCTACGGTGCTGATGAACGATATTCGAATTCATTAACTGCCCCTTTGCCGCATGCTACCCAAGACACTCGAATCATCGTCCAGTCAGCCATAGAGCTAATCCGCAAGATTTGGAGGCCAGGGTTCCGATACAACAAAGCTGGGATCATGCTTGGTGATTTCCGAACTCCGGGCGTAGAGCAGGCGGACATGTTCGACGCAGTGTCTGATTCAGCCAAAAGCGAAGAGGTGATGGGTCTTCTCGACCGAATAAACGCCTCGCAAGGCGCCGGGTTGATGAAGTTTGGGCGAAACGCGGGATCAAAAGTGTCATGGGAAATGAAACGAGAAAACCTGTCTCCAGCATTCACTACTCGATGGAATGATCTGCCCAAAGCCCATTAATGGTAAATTATTGGTTATGCGATGTTTCGTCACACATGTATCCTTTCAGAACAACTAATGTTCAAAGAAAGGTGTGGCCATGGAGTTCGGATTACGTCGAATTGTTCTGATCGATAGCTATGTAGAAGGCATGGCCTCGGAGATTGACGTCTCCGGCCACACCAACATCAGCGGCGGAAACGGCACAGGAAAAACCAGCTTCCTCAGGCTCATACCCATTTTCTACGGCGAAAAGCCCAGCCGGCTGGTAACCGCATCAGGCAACGGGAATCTCAGCTTTAATGATTATTATCTGAAGCGGAGCGGTTCTTACATCGTTTTTGAGTATATGAACCAAGGCAATCCGCGCATGGTGGTTTTCTGCAACCGTGCCAATGAAAACCGTCACCGGCACGTCTTCATCGATTCTGGCTACCGCGAAGACATCTTCATGGATGTCGATAACGGGGTCATTCTTCCTGCACATGAGCTGCTCACCCGACTGAGTAGTGCCAATGTCAGCCACCTTAACGTGGATACTACGCAAAATTACCGGCAAATATTGCTGGATGGCACGGTACATAAGGCTCAACACTTCAGCATGTGTCCCCGGAACGGCAGGATGTCGCAACTAACGCCGCTCTTCACCGGGATGTTTAAGCGCGATGCCCAGTTTGCAGACCTCTCCAAGGTCATCCAGGAATACGCCATGGATAAACTGGACGATGAATCCCGGAAGATACTCAGAAACTTTTCGCCGCACCGGGACCACCTGACCACAACCTTGATCCAGTACGACGCCTATCAGGCGCTGGATAGGGTTAAGCCCAGGAGTGACGTTTTACAGGCCACACACGAAGACCACCGGGTGGCTAAGAGGCAGATGTCCGCAAGTGTCGTGGCCGCTAGGGGTCTTTCCACGGCCCTGGACATTAAGCTTCGAGAGCATGAACGTGACATTGGGTCAGCTGAGAACCTGATCAGTGCGGAAGATACGGCTCATATCAACGAGTGCCACCGAATCGCAAAGCTTATCGAGCATATTGATGGCGATCTGGGCCCCAAGGATGCGCAGAAATCAGAGATTGAACGGGAGTATCAGTCCTATGTGACATCGGACCTGCCGGCATGGGAAGAGAAGCTCGCGAGCATTGAGCAGATGCAAGCTAGACGGGCCGGGCTCGAATCGCAATACAACGTGCTGGCGGACGCATCCAAAGAAATTCAGAGGCCCATCGAAGCTGAAATCTTGCAGGTAAAAATCCGTGCCGGTGAACGCATGCAAGAACTTGGTGGACAGCGTGAGACCCTTGTAAGCCTGTATCAGACTCAGAGGGACACCTTTACGCGGGTCCATGCTTCTGACGTGCGCAAGCAGACCGTGACTCAGCAAGCAGAGCTGGAATATGAAGGCCTCAGGCTGAGCAACCTTGCCACTCAGGTCAGTCGACTTGAGGAACGACAGAGCCACCCCCAGCCCTCCCCCGAACTTAACAGGCAGCTCGATATCGCCCAGGACGCTCGGGATAAGTCTCAAGAGGGGTTTGAGACAGCTCAGGAGGAGCAAACCAACGCCAATGACGTGGCACTGAAAGCGCGTGCCCAATATGAGGCTGCCGACTTACGGTTCTTGAAGGCCCGTGAGCACAGCGAGAAAGTTGAAGCAGAACTGCTGGAGGTGCAGGCCCTTATCGGTGGTGGAGAGCACACCCTGATTCATTTCCTGAATGAGCAGCGGCCAGGCTGGGAAGACACGCTTGGACGTATCCTGCAGCCCGACATCCTGAGGCGCGGGAACCTGTCCCCCGCTATTGACGAGAATCACGCCGACGCACAGAGTTTGTTTGGTATTGATATCGACT
>Ga0307487_1001623_pt1 | contig 15614 bp, 17 predicted proteins | sample CBIW12metaG_FD_203665 | JGI IMG/M metagenome (GOLD analysis project Ga0307487, IMG submission 203665) | Sea-ice brine microbial communities from Beaufort Sea near Barrow, Alaska, United States - CBIW 1.2 | ecosystem: Environmental > Aquatic > Marine > Coastal | place: USA: Alaska | collected... | reverse complement strand
TAGCCTCCTAGCCCCCCCCCCCCCCCCGCACCCCGCGCCCTCCCGCCGGTCGAGGAGCGCCGTCTGCGGCGCGTCTCGAGCTGTTGGGGCGCTTCGCGCCCGGGTGGTGGCGAAAGGACCTTGTGGCTGGTTTGGGAGAGTCCGATGATGGTGCTGTCGCGGTCGACGCCGATTGGTCTTAGTGCTTTGAGCCTGGTCTCGAGCTTGGCGTGGAGGGTTCCGCGGGGCCCGTGGATTGGTGCCGTCGAGTGGTTGGCGATGAGCCCGTTTAGGAGAATCCTGATTTACCCGCCCTCTCCGTGACGCGGCGGTCTCGTTCGGGGCCGCCCGATCGAACGAGGAAGGCAGATGATTATGGACGAGAAACACGAGCGCGCTGCAGGGCTCGATATCTCGAAGAAGGACGCCAAAGTGTGTGTGCGGGTGCCGTCGAAACGGGCGGGCTTTTCGAGCTACACGGTCAGCACGTATGGGGCGTTCACGAACGAGATTCAGCGGTTGCGACGCGATCTGGAACAGGCTGCAGTGACGATCGTGGTGATGGAAGCGACCGGCGACTATTGGAAGCCGTTCTTTTTCGTGCTGTCGGAATCGTTGAACGTAATGCTCGTCAACGCGAAACAGGCGAAGAACATCCCCGGGCGCAAAAGCGATGTCTCTGATGCGCGTTGGTTGGCAGAGTTGGGTGCGCATGGGCTGTTACGGGCGTCGTTCGTTCCGCCGGAACAGATCCGCCAGTTGCGAGACCTGACTCGCACGCGCACGAACCTGACCCGGGAGCAGACGCGTGAATACTCCCGGCTGGAGAAGCATCTCGAAGACGCCAATATCAAATTGTCTCTGGTCGCGTCGTCGTTGACGACCCGCTCGGCGCATTCGATTTTGACGGCGATGGTCGACGGAGAGCGCGACCCTCATGTGCTGGCTGACCTCGCTCATGTGTCGATGGTGCACAAGGTTCCCGAGTTGGTCGAAGCCCTCACCGGGCGGTTTTCTGAGCACCATGCGTTCATGGTGAAACTCCATCTGCACCGCATTGCGGAGTTGGCCGCGTCGATCGCCACCCTCGACGCGCGCATCGGCGAGGTGATGGAACCTTTTCAAGCAGCCCGGGACGCTCTGGCCATGATTCCCGGGCTCTCTAAACGTGGCGCGGAAAACATCCTCGCCGAGATCGGCACCGACATGACGGTGTTTCCCAGTCCCGGCCATCTCGCCTCCTGGGCTGGGGTATGCCCGGGTCAAAACGAATCCGCTGGCCGGGTCAAATCGACCAAGACCCGTCCCGGAAACCGTTATCTCAAGGGTTATCTCGGGATCGCGGCGCTCACAATCAGCCGCTCCAATACAACGTTCCTCAGCGCGAAGTTCCGACGCATCCAATCCCGCGGCGGCAACCTCAAAGCCGTCGTCGCCCTCGAACACACGCTTCTGATCATCATCTGGAAGATGCTCACCACCGGCGAGGCTTACACCGACCTCGGCCCTGACTGCCGGCAACTGAGCAATCCTGACAAGATCCGTGACCGGGCCATCAGACAACTCAACGCCCTCGGCTACGACGTGGATGTGACGCCCATCGTGGCCGCATAACTCACCTTTCCTTTCTTAGGAGACCACGCGACCCGGCCGTTCCGAAACTCGTCCCACCAATCTCCTAACCCACCCGCACCCCCGGCCGATAGCTCTAGGTGTCCGGCCATGGATGGCCAGACGAACTCAGACCCAATCACGGAGGAATACATCATGGGCATGCAGGTCAACACCAACCTCGCGGCAAACAACGCTTACCGCGCATTGAGCACGACACAGAACGACCTTTCCAAGTCGCTGGAGAAGCTCTCCAGCGGTCTTCGCATCAACCGCGCAGCGGATGACGCAGCAGGCCTGGCCATCTCCGAGGGCCTGAAGTCGCAGGTCGGTGGCCTCACGGTCGCCTCCCGCAACGCTCAGGACGCCGTCTCGGTCATCCAGACCGCTGAAGGTTCCCTGAACGAGACCACCTCGATCCTCCAGCGGATGCGCGACCTCGCCGTCCAGGCCGGTAACGACTCGAACAACGTTCAGTCGCGCGATGCAATCAAGACGGAGGTCACCGCGCTGAGAGACGAGCTCACGCGAATCTCATCCGCGACGAACTTCAACGGCACCAAGCTTCTCAGCGGTGACGTTGACGGTGCGGGTGGAACCGTTCTCAACTTCCAGGTTGGAGCCAACGGTGACGCCGCCAGCAAGATCGCGGTCAACATGCAGAAGGCCGACGTCACTGCCGTCGTAGGCGCGCTGAACTTCGGAACGACGTCCGTGGACGCCCGCACCGCGACAAGCGTCAACACAGCCAAGGGCTTTGAGATAACCCAGGGCAGCACCGTCGTGACGGTGGCAGCGCCGGGCGTTGACGCGGTAAACAATCAGGGTGTCGCTGCAAACCTCAATGCGAACGAGGGCTTCGCCCAGAACTTCACCGCTACGACTGATGATGCCGGCGCACTCGTTGTGACCTCCAAGTCCACCAACGGCAGCCCGATAACCATCAACCAGGACGTAGCGGCCGCCGGCACCTATGCCGATGCCGTAGTGCTCACCGACAGCTCCACTGTTCTCGGCTTCGACACATCGGCTGCCGCTCAGGCATCGATCACGGCCATCGACGCGCAGATCAAGCTCGTCTCCGAGGCGCGCTCCGAGCTCGGCGCGAACCAGAACCGGTTCGAGAGCGTCATCAAGAACCTGGCCGTCACCACGGAGAACCTCACTGCTGCCGGTTCGCGGATTCGCGACACCGACATGGCTGCGGAAATGGTCAACTACACGCGTGCGAACATCCTGTCGCAGGCCGGTACCGCCATGCTCGCGCAGGCGAACCAGTCCAACCAGGGCGTGCTGCAGCTCCTTCGCTAAATCGAAGGCGTAACCGCATCATCTGATTGAACGCGCGGGTGTCAGCCGCGGGGCGAACTGGACCTCGCCCCGCGGCTGACACCGTGTGACCCGACTGTTTGAGAGGAGCCGCCATGTCGATGGCTATCGATGGACTGGTCAGTGGCCTGGACACCACCTCCCTGATCAACTCGCTCATGAGACTCGAGGCTGTTCCGCAGTCGCAGTTGCAGAGCAAGGTCGCCGCATCCACTTCCTTCATCTCGGCCCTCAGAGGGCTGAACTCGAGTGTGTCCAACCTGGGCACGCTCGCGACCAAGACCGCTAAAGACGGCGCCTTCGACCTGTACTCGGCAACGAGCAGTTCGACCGCCGCCACCGTCACCGCCTCCGCGACGGCCAGCGCCGGCCAGATTGACATCGTCGTCGACCAACTGGCCCAACGCCAGGTATCGGTGTCAGACGCCGTGTCGGCCTGGCCGAGCGACAGCTTCAGCATCACGAGCGCGGCCGGCGTGCGAACCGACATTACGGCGACGAGCACGAGCCTTGACGATGTGGTGACGGCCGTGAACAAGGCCGGCGCCGGCGTGACCGCCGTCAAGGTCGCGGCCGGAACGGATGCCGGAGGTGTGCCCGTGTACCGGGTGCAGTTCACCGCCACCGACACCGGCACGGCGGCCGGCTTCACCGTGGCCAACGGCGACGGCTCCGGTGATCCCGCCAACGACACGTCCGCCAACCTCACTCCGGTGCGGGTGGCGCAAGACGCCCAGGTCACCCTGTGGGCCGGAACCGCGGCCGCGCAGAGCGTCACAAGCTCCACCAACACCTTCGCCGATCTGCTTCCCGGCGTCTCGGTCACGGCCACCAAGGCGTCCGTCGACCCGGTGAGCATCACGGTCGCCCGCAACGACGCCGCGATCAGCACGATGGCGAGCGACCTGGTGAGCGGGGTCAACGGTGTGCTCGCGCTCATCTCCACCAAGTCGGCCGTCGTGAACAGCACGAACTCGGCCGGTGTTGCCGTGCTCTCCAGCGGTCCGTTCACCGGGGACAGCACGGTGCGCGGCATCAACCAGCGCGTCCTCACCGCGGCATCCGCTCCCGTCGACGGTCACTCGCCGAGCGAGTACGGAATCAGCATCACGAAGACCGGAACGATGGAATTCGATGCCACCAAGTTCGCCGCCGCACTCAAGGCCGACCCGGTGCGCACCAAGGCCGCCGTGCAGGAGATCGCCGCACGCGTCGCCGAGGCGGCCACCAATGCTTCCGACAAGTACGACGGCCAGATCACGGCGAGAATCACCGGTCAGGAATCCGTGGTCAAAGACCTCGGGAACCAGATCACCGACTGGGACCGTCGGCTTGCGTCCCGTCGCGCCACGCTCGAACGCACGTATTCGGGGCTGGAGGTGCAGCTGAGCAAAATGAACGCCCAATCAGCCTGGCTCACCTCTCAGCTCGCCGCCCTACCGACCTCGACGAGTAACTGATGACACTTCTCATGATGCCTAATGCCGATGCCCGACGCGCCCGCTACAACCGTGAGGCCGTTCTCAACGCCACACCGGTGCGATTGCTCACCATGCTCTACGACCGTCTGCTCCTCGACCTGAACCGCGCCGAAGCGGCCCAGGTCGCGCAGGACTGGGGCGTTGCGAGCGAGAACCTGCTTCACGCGCAGGCGATCATATCGGAGCTCACCACGTCGCTCAACGTGGATGCCTGGAACGGCGGCGAGGGTCTCTTCGCCCTCTACACGTACGCCTCCACCGCACTCATGGGAGCCAACGCGCACCGTGACGTGGCGCGCACCCAGGAGTGCATCGCCCTGCTCGAGCCGCTGCGCCAGACCTGGCACGAGGCCGCCGAATCGCTTCCGGCCCAGCCGGTTGCCACCAACTCCACCGGCAACGCCCTCGGTTTTGGCTGAGCCATCACTCTGGGGCACCGTTCTCGACGAGCTCGAGCAGCAGCTCGACGCCGCGAACCGGGCAGCCACGACGACGGATGCCGCTGACGTCGCGGTCCCGTGGCAGCCGCCCGCGCACATCGGTCCGATTCCGGCTCACCTGCAGGAACGCGCCCGGGACCTCCTGCTGTGCCAGCAGAAGATCATGCGCGAGCTCGACGACAGCCGGCGCATCGCGGGGCAACACCTCGCGGCCCTTCGCATGGTGCCGCCCGAGCGGGAGCTGAGCCGGTCGGTTTACCTCGACACGTCGGGCTGACGACCCCGTACCTGCACATCCGCTGAGAAGTTTCTTTGCAGTACTACTAACGCGTACCCGCGAGCAGCCGATAGCTGACAGTGAGCACGGATTGCTCCTCAACTGGCCACGGATCGGCCGTCGGATTTTGTCGACGAAAAGGGTATCCGTGCTGCTCCAATCCGTGACCTCTACGGCGCTCACCAGCGCCCTCGACGGCCTTGCTCTTCGTCAGCGCACGATCGCGAACAACATCGCGAACGTCAACACGCCCGACTACCACGCCCAGCGCGTCACCTTCGAAGACGCCCTCGCGCAGTCGGTCAAAGCGAGCGACGGGGCCGTCACCGCCAACACCGCGCGATCCATGGATCCGACCAACGTCAACGGCAACAACGTCAACCTCGACACCGAGACGCTGTCGAACATCGACACCGTACTGCGGTACCAGTTCGCGGCCCGCGCCGTCGAACTGCCGTTCACCGCGATGCGCACCGCGATGCGGACCAACTGATGACCTTCGACGCCATCGGCATCGCCGGAAGCGGCCTCACGATGCATCGCCAGTGGCTCGACGCCCTGGCCGACAACATGGCCAACGTCAACACCGCCACGAGCACCGACGGAAACGCGTTCCAGGCCCGGTACATTGCCGCGCAGGAAGGCGACGGAATCTCCGGCGTCTACGCCACCGGCGCGGCGCTCGGTTCCGCCGAGGGCCGGATGGTCTTCGAACCCAGCAACCCCCTCGCCGACGAGGCCGGCTACGTGCGCTACCCCGAGATCGACCTGGCCGAGCAGATGGGCCAGCTCATCATGGCCCAGCGCGGCTACCAGGCCAATGCTGCCGTGGTCGACCGTGCGAAGACCACTTACGAAGCCGCATTGCAGATCGGACGTTCCTAATGCCCCTGAGCTCGATTCAGATGATTCAGGGCCTCGCCGGCGTGCAGGGCGCGACCGCCACGACGGCGACCACTCCCACCGACGGTGCCGGCTTCGCGACCGCGCTCACCGGGGCCGTCGACAACCTGCAGCAGATGCAGTCCACGTCGAACGCGCTGGCCGTCAAGGCCGTCACCGGAGACCTCACCGACATCCACTCCGCCACGATCGCCTCCACCCAGGCGCAGGTCACCCTGGAACTCGTCGCCGCCATTCGTAACAAGGGCGTCGACGCCTTCACCGAGATCATGAGGATGCAGGCCTGATGCCAGCTCAGGTCACGTCGGCGTTCCGGCGATTCGCAGAAGGCCTTCGCGCCTTCACCGTTGCCCAGCGCACCGTCGCCATCATCGGCGTCGCCGTGCTCGTGCTCGGCGTCGCCGCGCTCAGCATGTGGGTCACCAAACCCGCATACACCCCGCTCTTCTCCGGGCTGAGCGGCGTCGACGCCAACTCCATCGTCGAGCAGTTGCGAGCGGATGGCGTGGAATACGAACTCAGCGACGGCGGCGCCACGATTCTGGTGCCCGAGGCGAATGTCTACGACGAGCGTCTGAAGGCCGCCGCCGCGGGTCTCCCCACCTCCAGTACCGGAGGATACTCGCTGCTCGACAAAATGGGCGTGACCTCCTCCGAGTTCCAGCAGTCGGTCACCTATAAGCGCGCACTCGAGGGCGAACTCGCGGCAACGATCGGTGCGCTCGACGGCGTGCAGACCGCTTCGGTCAAGTTGGCCATTCCCGAGGAGAGCGTCTTCGTGTCGACGAAGAGCGACCCGACGGCATCCGTTTTCGTGCGCACGAAGAACGGCGTGGTTCTCAGCACGAGCCAGGTGCAGGCCATCGTGCACCTCACGAGCGCCTCCATCGACGGTATGGCCGCCGACGATGTCTCCGTCGTGGACGCCGCGGGCACGGTGCTCTCCGCCGTGGGGATCGGCGCCACCGGCTCCGCCAATCAGCAGGCCTCCGCATACGAGAGTCGCGTGCGCGACTCCGTGCAGAACATGCTGGACCGCGTCCTTGGCCCCGGCAACGCGACCGTCGTGGTCGCGGCCGACATGAGCTACGAATCGGCCCAGCGCACCGAAGAGTCCTTCTCCACCCCGATCGACGCCCCGGCGCTGAACGAGTCCGTGGACAGCGAGACCTACTCGGGTGCCGGCGGCGGAGGCGCGGCAGGAGTGTTGGGAGCCGACAACATCGCGGTGGCTTCGAGCGGCGGTCAGGACGGAACGTTCAGCTCCGAGTCGACGACGAAAAACAACGCCGTGAACAAAATCACCGAATCGCGCACGATCCCCGCCGGCGCCATTAACCGCCAAACCGTATCGGTCGCCGTCAACAAGGACGCCGCCACCGGGATCAACGTGGCCGACGTCACGAGCCTGGTCTCGTCGGCGGCCGGAATCGACGTGGCACGTGGTGACGCCGTGACCGTGGAGGTCATGTCCTTTAACCAGGCCGGCGCACAGAACGCCGCGGATGCTCTCGCCGCCGCTGAGAAGGCCGCGGCGGGTGCCCGCCTCGCGAGTGTCTTGCGCATCGCCATCATCACCGCCGGAATCGTTATCACCCTGATCGTCAGCCTGCTGCTGTACGCACGTCGTTCACGCCGCCAGAGCCGGCAATCCGTCGATTTGGGTGAGCTCGGAGAGGACCGAGACGCGCTTGCTTCGGGGGCACAGCCTCAGGGCCTGCAGCCCCCGGCCGCTCCACTGGGGCTGTCGGCGCCGCCCACTGTTGCGTTCACGACGATCGACGCCGATGCGCGCCGTGTGGAGATCGACGAACTCGCCTCCCGTGACCCGAAGCGCACGGCGGACTTCCTCCGCAGCCTCATGGATGATCGGCAGAACGCATGAGCGAGATGGTCGGAGAGTTGACGGGCACCCAGAAGGTGGCCGTGGTGCTCATGAATATGGGTCGGGAGCGCGCGTCCGTCGTCATGAAGCAATTCACGGAGGCCGAGGCCGAGGTGATTGCGTCGGAGATCATCCAATTGCGCCAGATCGATGCGGGTGTGTCAGACCGCACGCTCACCGAATTCCACGAGATGACTCTCGGGCAGGCTCGCCCCGGGCATGGCGGGCATGAATTCGCCCAGGGCCTGCTGGAGGCGTCTTTTGGTGCCGAGCGTGCCGCCGGGGTCCTCGGACGGGTTGCCACGTCCATGGCCGGAAAGGCTTTCGAATTTCTCGATGGTGCCGAATCGAGCCAAATCCTCAACATGATCCGGGGCGAGATGCCGCAGACCATCGCCCTCGTGCTGGCACATCTGCGCAGGGAACAGGCATCCGCCCTGCTCTCGGAGATGGAGCCCGAGCTGCGCACGGATGTCGCCGAGTGTATCGCCACGATGGGAAGCGCGTCACCCGACGCCATTCGCATTGTCACCGAAACGCTGAAGAAGGGCTCGCGCACGGTTGTGGGGCGCGATTCCGTAGACGTCGTCGGCGGCGTGCAGCCTCTCGTCGAGATGCTGAACCGCTCAAACGCCGCGACCGAGCGCGCTGTGCTGGAGGCTCTCGATGAACGCGACCCGGTGCTCGCGGAAGAGGTGCGATCGCGCCTGCTGACGTTCGCGGACATCGTGAAATTCGAGAGCAGGGACGTTCAGCAGGTGCTGCGCGGAATCGACGCGAGCCTGCTGGCGATCGCCATGAAGGGTGCCGCCGAGACCGTGGCCACCGTCATCCGCAGCAATCTCTCTGAGCGTAATCGCGACCTGCTTGACGATGAGGCCAAGACCCTGGGCCCCGTGCGTGTCAGCCAGGTGGAGGAGGCCCGTGCCCAGGTGGTGCGCGCGATTCGCGACATGGAGGCTCAGGGCACGATCACCATGCAGCGCGGCGTGGAGGAAGAGTATGTCAAGTGACGTCGGGTTCTCCAGCCGCGCCTTTCCTCGTGTGCAAATCGCTGCCGACCCCCGTGCCGATGAACGGGAGCGTGCGGCCGGGCATGCTGCGGGATACGCCGCGGGCCTCCGCGCGGCCCGAATTGCGGGCGACGCGCTGGCGGCGGAACAGGCCGCCGAACACGCGGCCATCCTGCGCCACACGGAGGCCAGGACCGACCGTGCCGTGCGTCTGCTCGGTGCGGCCGCTGCGGCGCTCGACGACCGCACGATCCCCGTGTTGAGGGAAGCAGAGAGCGCCCTCGTTCGCACCGCTCTCGACCTCGCGGAAGCGGTGCTTGGCGCCGAGCTGAGCCAGGGCGAGATCTCGGCACGCCGCGCCCTCGAACGTGCCCTCGAACAGTGCGAACAGGGCGAACACACCGAAACACACCGCGTGCACATGCACCCCGACGACCTCGCCCTCCTTGGCATGTCGACCGAGAACATTCCCGGCGTGCAATTCGTGGCCGACGACTCCCTCGCCCGCGGTGACGCCGTCACCAAGTTCGCCGACGGTTTTCTCGACGCCCGCATCGGCACCGCATTCACCCGGGTCAAGTCCGCGCTTCTGGACACCCTCCCGTGAGCGCGCCGTCCGTCCTCGATGCTGCGGTCGGCACCGCGCGCCGCGCCGCGCGCCCTTTACGCGTCGGCACGGTCACGTCCATCGTGGGGCTCGGCGTCGAGGTGCGCGGCCTCCCGGCCGCCATCGGCGACCTCGTGAACCTCGGTGGACACCCCGGAATCGACGCGGAGGTTGTGGCCACCGGGCCGGGCGGCATCCGCTGCATGCCGCTGGGGCGCCTCACCGGGCTGCGCGCCGGCGACCGGGCCTCTGCGGCCAGCACGCCGCCACTCGTGCCCACCGGCAGCGGCCTCTTCGGGCGCGTTCTCGACGGCCTCGGACGCCCCATCGACGGCAAAGGACCGCTCACATCGGCCGGCCCGGTCTCGCTCGAGAACGCGAGCCCCTCTGCCATGCACCGCGCACGCATCAGCGAACAACTGCAGCTGGGGGTGCGCGCCCTCGATACTCTCACCACCGTGGGCAAGGGCCAGCGCATGGGCCTGTTCGCCGGCTCCGGCGTAGGCAAATCTTCGTTGCTGTCGATGATCGCCCGGGGAACGGATGCCGAGGTGTCGGTCATTGCGCTGGTAGGGGAGCGCGGCCGCGAGGTTCGCGAATTCCTGGAAGACGACCTCGGCCCCGAGGGCCTCGCGCGTTCCATCGTGATCGTCGCCACGAGCGACGAACCCGCCATGATGCGCCTGCGTGCCGCTTTCACCGCCACACGCATTGCCGAATCGTTCCGCGAGCAGGGTTCCGACGTGATGCTCATGATGGACTCGCTCACCCGCGTGGCCATGGCGCAGCGCGAGATCGGACTGTCGGTGGGGGAGCCCCCCGCCACGCGCGGCTATCCGCCGTCGACGTTCTCGGTGCTCGCGCAGCTGCTTGAGCGAGCCGGAACGGGCGAAACCGGGTCGATCACGGGCATGTACACGGTGCTCGTGGAGGGCGACGATCACAACGAGCCGATTGCGGATGCCGCACGGTCCATTCTGGACGGGCACGTTGTTCTCGACCGCAAACTGGCCATCGCCGGGCATTTTCCGTCGATCGACGTACTCGCCTCGATCTCGCGGGTGGCATCCCGGGTGAACACGCCCGTGCACAACCAGGTGGCCACCACCCTGCGCAAGGTGCTTGCCGCCCGCCAGGGCGCCCAGGACCTGATCGACGTGGGCGCCTACCGGGAGGGAACGAACCCCCTCGTGGATGCTGCCGTGCACAACGAGCCCGCCATCACGGCCTTCCTGCAGCAGCGCATGGACGACCAGACGCCGAGCGCGGTGTCCTGGGAGCGGCTGACGGCGCTCACCCGGCAGCTCGGAGTGGTCGCATGAAGCGCCTCTTTCCCCTCGCCGGACTGTTGCGATTGCGGCACCTCGAGCAGGACGAAGCCGCCGGCCGACTCGCCGCAGCCAATTCCCGCATGCAGGACAACGAATCGCGCCGTGACCGCGCCAGAGCGCACCTGAACACCACGGCCGACTCGCCGACGACCGCGGCGGCACTGCACGCCATGGCCGCGGCACGCGCGTCGTCGCGCAGCATGCTGGCCGACCTGGACGCGCTGGGCCAGGGCTACCGGGACGGCCTACAGACGGCGCAGAGCGCGTTCAACGCCGCCCGAGCAGAATCGAAGTCATTGGAAAAGCTGCAGGCGCGGCACGTCGATGCCGTCGCCGCCGCCGACCTGCAGGCCGAGCAGATCATCCTCGACGAGATCGCGTCAACGCGTTGGCACCGGGACCGCACCGCGGCCGAGAAGCGCGCCGAGACAGCCCCGAGTACCGATGGTGAGGAAACACCATGACGCTCGCAATGACGGATGCCCTCAGTCGCATCAGCCACATTCAGTCGATGCTGCACAGCATGGGCGCGGCGCAAGGCTCCGACAAGAGCACGTCGGTGGCGAAAACAGGGGCCTCGGCCGCCGCCTTCGCCGCTACCCTCGCCGCCCAGACGGGCGCCGCGGATGCGACAGCGGTCGCGTCAGCCGCTCGGTCCACGGCCACCGGGGCTTCCGGGACCGACGTGAGCAACGCCGCCCAAAAGTACCTGGGCGTGCCCTATGTGTTCGGGGGAGAGGACGCCACCGGAATGGATTGCTCCGGGCTCGTGCAGAAGGTATATGCCGACGTTGGCATAGAGGTGCCCCGGCTTGTGTCCGGCCAGATGAAGATCGGAACCGAGGTGGGGTCACTCGCCGAGGCGCAGCCGGGCGATCTGATCGTCACGGGCGGCGGCGACCACATTCTCATTTACGCCGGGAATAACAAGGTCATCCACGCGCCCTACCCGGGCCGCACGGTCAGCCTTGTCGACGCCTACATGTCGGATGCCGACATTACGACTATCCGCAGGGTCATCCCCCCGGCGTCGACGGCCTCCAGCGGTCTCGGCAGCACGAACGACATGTTCAGCGCCGCACTGGCCTCCTTCGGATCGGACGCTGTGCGATGACGCTGGTAGTGACGAATGGGCCCGCTCGCGCCGGGCAGGGAGCGGGCAGCCACCGGGCGCCGAACCCTGCGGGCGCCGGCGATTTCGCCTCCGCCCTGGAACAGGCGAGCACGCCCCGCTCGCGACCAGATCGCGCCGGGAATACCGGGAAGACCTCCGCTCCGAAGGGGGAGGGCGAGAAGGCGCGTCCGCCCCAGGCTCAGCCCGTCGCGGCGGAACCGTCGACGAAACTGCCCGGCGTCGCGGTGACCGCCGAAACCACAACCGAAGCGCGGGTGGACACGACGGCCGCCGACACGACCGCCACGAAGGACGCAGACGAAAAGCACCCGGGCCAGACGCACGCCGGCTACGCCCCGGTAGCCGGTACCCCGGCCACGCCCGCGAACCCCCTAACCGCGTTTGCCTGGCCAGCCTTCCAACCGCCGGCTTCCCCGAGTGGCGAAGTCGCCGCGACCGGTTCCGCGTCCGCAACTGCCGCCGCGGCCGTAACAAATGCAGCAGGCACAGCAGGCACATCAGGCACAGCAGGCACAGCAGGAGCAGCGGCCGCCACGGGGGCCACGGCCGCTGCTGCGACCGCAGCCGGCACAACAGGCGCACCCGCTGCCGCCACGACGGCTGCCGCAACCGCATCCACTGCCGCGCCGACCACCCCGCCACAGGGTGACACCGCCAAGACGACCGCGGTCCCGACCGGAACCGCGGCGCCCGCGGCTGGACAGGGTCAAGTGCCGACAAGCATCGCTGCCGCAACGCCGACGAGCGCTGCCGCAGCGGGAAGCGCAACCGGTGCCGCCGTCGCACCGGAAGTCGCCGCGGCGGGCCTGGCACCCACGCGCACCGATTTTCTCGTGGTCCCGGTCGGAGCCGCGAAGGCGGAATCCGTGCGCATTGTGCGCACCGATGAGACGGCGCCGACAGCCACCTCGTCGCTGCCCGGAGCGGCGTCCGGTACCGCCGCGACGGCGCCGGCAGCCGCGCCGGCGACGGCGACCTCGGCGCCGGCATCCTCTGCCCTGCCGGTTCCCGTACCCCTCGCGGCGCAGGTTGCCAAGCCGCTCTTCACACTGAGCGGAGCCAAGTCGGGCGAGCATGTGCTCACGATCAACGTCACCCCGGAGAATCTGGGGCCGCTCACCGTGCGGGCCCATGTGACGGGCGACAACATTCGGGTGGAGCTCTTCGCTCCCACCGACCTCGCCCGCGATGCCCTCCGCGCCATCCTCCCCGACCTGCGCCGCGACCTCGCGGGCTCGCCCCTGAACGCCCAACTCGATGTGGCGTCTCAGAACTCGTCCGGCGATCCTCGAGCATCGGATGCCGGGCGCGGACGAGATCAACGCCCGCCGCCGGGAAGACCGCCGGGCAGCGGCGGCGGCGACGAACCGCCACCGCAGCAGCCCCGCAGTTTTTCCTCCACCTCCTCATCGACCATCGACGTGATGGCTTAGGCAGAAAGGTCGCCCGTGACCATCGACGCAGTTACCGCCCCCGCAACGACCGGAATATATTCGTCCTCGGTCGATCGCGCGCCGAAGCAAACCATGGATTCGGAGGTGTTCATGTCGCTTCTCGTAACGCAGCTGCGAAACCAGGACCCGTCCTCGCCCATGGACACCAACCAGATGATCGCGCAGACCACACAGCTCGCCATGATGGAGAAGCTCAACGCCCTGGCCGCGACCAACGAGGAGAACTTCTCGCTGCAGATGCGCATGGCCGCAGCGTCGCTCGTTGGTCAGGACGTGACCTTCACCGACAGCGACGGCAACGAAGCAACGGGGCAAGCTACCGCCGTCTCCTACGCCGGCGCCGTGCCGACGGTCTCGGTGAACGGGCAGACGATTGCCCTCGACGCCGTCTCGGGGATTGCGGCACGCGCCGCGACGACCGCTTAAGATTCCGCATCCGCCTCATCGTTTTGTTCGCCCTGTTTTCACACTCTTCTTGACCATTCGTTCTTCTTGAAAGGCAGCAACCATGCTTCGCTCTCTGTACTCCGGCATCTCAGGTCTTCGTGCTCACCAGGCCATGCTCGACGTGACCGGCAACAACATCGCCAACGTCAACACCACGGCGTTCAAGGCCTCGGCTGCGCAGTTCCAGGACACCCTGTCGCAGATGCAGCAGGCCGCGGGCGCGCCTCAGGATGCTGTCGGCGGCAAGAACCCCGCCCAGGTCGGCCTCGGCGTGCAGGTTGCCGGCATCTCCACCAACTTCGCCCAGGGATCGGCGCAGTCCACCGGCCGCGCCACCGACATCATGATCGCCGGTGACGGCTTCTTCGTGACCCAACTCGGCAATGAAACGCTCTACACGCGTGCCGGCGCCTTCGACTTCGACGCCGAGGGCCGGCTCGTCTCCCCGGACGGCGCCATCGTTCAGGGTTGGAATGCCGCGGGCGGCGTCATCAATGCCGGTGGAGCCACCGGAGACATCACCCTCCCCGTGAACACGACGAGTGCCGCCCAGGCGACGACCACGGCGGGCGTGACCGGCAACCTGCCCTCCGATGCGGCCAACGGAACTGAACTGATTCGTGACATCGAGGTCTTCGACGCATCCGGTACCGCACGAACCATCTCCATGAAATTCCTGAAGGTTGCGGATGCTGTCGCCGGTAGCAGTTCGTGGAATGTCAGTGAGGTCGGTGGAACTGCTGCGGCTGCGACGCTCGCATTCACTGCCGGGACTCAGACGAGCGGCCCGACCAGCTATGACGTCGGCGGCATCCCCATCGACCTCCAGAAGATCAGCGGCTATGCCGGGGAATCCACCGTGGCGATCTCCAACAAGGACGGCTACGCGGCCGGAACACTCGAGTCCTTCGCCCTTGGCGCAGACGGCACCCTGAGCGGGCTGTTCAGCAACGGCGAGTCCTTCGCCATCGGCCGCATCGCCCTCGCCACGTTCGTCAACCCGGGCGGTCTCGAGAAGGCCGGCGGCTCCGGCTACCGCGCCACCTTCAACTCGGGCGCTGCCGCTCTCGGAACGGCCGGTACGGGCGGCCTCGGCTCCTTGCAGGCGGGTGCGCTCGAAATGTCGAATGTTGACCTCTCGCAGGAGTTCACGAACCTGATCGTCGCCCAGCGCGGCTTCCAGGCCAACGCCCGCATCATCACCACCTCGGACGAGGTGCTGCAGGAGCTCACGAACCTCAAGCGTTAGGCGGTCGGAAGACGCGATTGTCTTCCTCCTGATCCTGTCTGCACCTCTGGCCCCGGCATCTGCGCGGGGCCAGAGGTGTTCCTGCCGCCAAGGGATGTGGGTAGGCGGCGGCGACCGCCCAGCACGGGTTGGCCGGACCCATGCGAGTTCAATGACCAATCTCGGGGCGCGGGATCGACCGGTAGGTGTGGTGCGTTACCACCGCGAACCGGCGCCACCGCCGCGCAGGTGGCCACTGGTGGGTGAATTCCCGGGACTCGGGTGGAGTACATGACTACGAAACTCCTTGAACAAATACGTGAGCAACTCTCGCTTTTATGTGCTAATCGGGCTAAAATGGGGGTATGTTCACGACGGTGAAGTCCGGAGCTGAGATGGTCGCCCTGCTGGCGCAGGCCGACGAACTGGTCACGGATGCTCTGGCCGGGGTGCAGTTTGCGCTCCTTGATGACGACGCGGCGCTGTCGGTGTTG
>Ga0307487_1001620_pt1 | contig 15629 bp, 15 predicted proteins | sample CBIW12metaG_FD_203665 | JGI IMG/M metagenome (GOLD analysis project Ga0307487, IMG submission 203665) | Sea-ice brine microbial communities from Beaufort Sea near Barrow, Alaska, United States - CBIW 1.2 | ecosystem: Environmental > Aquatic > Marine > Coastal | place: USA: Alaska | collected... | reverse complement strand
CGGCCGACATTGAGAAGTTCGTCGATGGCGCGATTCTGGTCACCGAGATGACGGACCCCGACTGGGTGCCGATCATGTCCCGCGCGGCCGGCATCGTCACGAACCATGGCGGCCCGACCAGCCATGCCGCCATCGTCAGCCGCGAGTTGGGGGTGCCGGCGGTGGTCGGCACCGGCAGCGGCACCACTGTCCTCGCGGACGGCCAGCTGATCACCATCAGCTGCGCCGCTGGCGATCAGGGTTTTGTCTACGAGGGCGAACTCGATTTCGAGGTCGAGGAGGTCGATCTGGGTGCCGTGCCAGAAACCCACACCAAGGTGATGGTCAATATCGCCAGCCCGGCGGCGGCGTTTGAATGGTGGCGGCTTCCCGCCGACGGTGTCGGGCTGGCCAGGATGGAATTCATCATCAGCAACCTGATTCAGATCCACCCGATGGCCCTCGTGCATCCCGAACGGGTGACCGACTCGGTCGCGTTGCGGAAGATCGCCGAACTCACCCGCGGCTACAGCGACCCGCAGGAGTACTTCGTGCAAGTCCTGTCGCTGGGCATCGCGAAGTTGACCGCGCCGTACTATCCGAACCCGGTGATCGTGCGGATGAGCGACTTCAAAACCAACGAATACGCACACCTGATCGGCGGTGCCGGCTTCGAGCACTCGGAGGAAAACCCGATGCTCGGTTTCCGCGGTTCCTCCCGCTACTACGACGACCGCTACCGGGAAGGGTTCGCCCTCGAATGCCAGGCGATCAAGCGGGTTCGGGAACAAATCGGCTTCGACAACGTGATCGTGATGGTGCCGTTCTGCCGTACCACGACCGAGGCTGACAAGGTGCTCGCGGTGATGGCCGAGAACGGTCTCGCGCGTGGCGACAACGGGTTGCAGGTCTACATGATGTGCGAGATCCCCGCCAACGTGATCCTGGCCGAGCAGTTCGCCACGCGGTTCGACGGCTTCTCGATCGGCTCGAATGACCTGACCCAGCTGGTGCTCGGCGTCGACCGTGACGCTGAGGATCTCGCGGCCCTTTTCGACGAGCGCGACGAAGCCGTGACGACCATGATCAGCGAGGCGATCCGCAAGGCGCACGCGGCCGGAATCAAGATCGGAATCTGTGGTCAGGGGCCGAGCAACTATCCCGATTTCGCCGCCTTTCTGGTTCGGGAGGGTATCGACTCCATCTCACTCAACCCGGATAGCTTCCTGAGGACGGTGGCCCACATTGCGGCCGCGGAGGCAGAACTCGGCACCGCGTGATGGGGGTTCCGGTTACGCTGGGAACACGGTTATCGAGCAGGAGCAGTCAGTGAACGAGAACGTATCCGGGCTCAGCCCTCAGGTCATCGATGGCGTTTTTGACCTCGCCCGCGAGGGCCTCTCCGGCCCGCTCGGCGAGATGATCGACGCCGGAGTGCCCGTCAATACGGTGAATCCGCGCGGAGACACGCTGCTGATCGTCGCGGCGTACCAGCAGCACCCGGAGACCGTCGCCGGCCTGCTTCGACGCGGGGCAGACGCATCTGTGGTCAATGCCATGGGTCAGACGGCGATTTCGTGCGCGGTCTTCCGTGACAACGAACCGATTCTGCGGTTGCTGCTCGACGCGGATGCCGACCCGCGTCTCGGCATGCACAGTGGCGTCGACATCGCCGACCAGTTCGGCCTGCCGCGGATGCGCGCAGTTATCGAGTCGTACCAGCGCGACTGACGCAGCCCTCAGGTCAGGAGGGCGACGACGCGGTCGCGCAGCAGGTTGCTTTGAGCGGTGAAACCGCGCTGGCGGCGCACATACTCGGCCTTGCCGGCGGCCGTCTCCACCGCGACCGGCGCATAGCCCCAGTCGCTCAGGTCATAGGGGGAGGCCTCCATGTCGAGCTGACGAATGTCTCGTGCGAGCTCGAAGGCGTCGAGCAGGATCTCGCCGGGAACCAGCGGGCCGAGTTTGATCACCCATTTATAGATGTCCATGCCGGCGTGCAGGCAGCCGGGCTGCTCCAGAACCGGCTGGTTCTTTCTGGAAGGCTCAAGCTCGTTCAGCGGGATTGCTGCGGGCGTAAAAAACCGAAAGGCGTCGAAGTGGCTACAGGCTATGCGGTTGCCGTCGACGACGGCGTCGGTGTCGCTCTGAGCGAGCCGCAGAGGGGCCACATGACGGTGCTCATCCTGGCGGTAGACCATCGCCCACTCGTGCAGTCCGAAGCAACCGAAGTGCGCTGGCCGCTGCCGGGTCGCTGAAAGCAGCGAAGCCACGAAGCGGATTACCTGCTCGTTCTTCTCGGAGAAGGCGACGGCATCCACGTAACTGTCGCTGCCGGTGGTGCGGTACCACTTCCAGGTCGCGCGGGGTTCGTCAGCGGCTCCCTGCAGCAGCACGCCCGCACCGGGGTGCCAGCGGCGCAGCAGGCCAGGGCGAAACGGATAGTAGGTGAACAGAAAATCGTCGACCGGATGCGTCTGGCCGGTTGCCGAGCGCTCGCGGCGGCCGCGGGTGAATGCGTCGGCGCGTTCCTCGTGGGCCTGCTCACGGCTGCGCCACTCGGCGGCGCCGAGAACCCGCGTCTGCTCAGTACGTTGCACCCATCGACCCTACGCCTTGAACCTTAGGGGCGAGGATGGCCCAGCCCGACCGCGGGAAGGATCACTCCGTCGATCAGCTGCACGACGAACTCCCGATTGACCGGCTTCTGCAACACGAGCACACGGTAGATGGCCATGGATTGGCCCAGCAGTGCCAGGTTGTCGATGTCGCAGTCCGCCGGAATCTCGCCGCGGTCGATGGCTCGCTGCAGCAGGAAACGATTGGCGTATGCCCGCGGCTCCACGATCGCGGCGCGCGCCGCTTCGGCCAGTTCCGGACTGCGGGAGATCATCGACATGAGCCCGGCCATGATGCGCGTCTTGCGGGTACCGTCTTCGACGGCGTGCGGTTTGATCATGGCCACGAGGTCGCCGCGCAGCGTTCCGGTGTCGGGCAGGTTGTTCCGGTCGAAATCGCCGCGTTTCATGCAGGCGATGGCGTCAATGACGAGTTCGCCTTTCGACGGCCACCGACGGTACAGGGTTGCTTTGCCTGCCTTCGCGCGCGCGGCCACCAGCTCCATCGTCATGCCGTCGTAGCCGGTTTCGGCGAGTACGTCGAGGGCAGCCTCGAGAATATCGGGGTCACGGGTATGGTCGCGCTTGCGACCGAGTTTCGGGCTCGCTTCAGCAGGCAGGTCGACCTGGCTCGTATCGAGCGTCATCGCTGGCCCCTTCGTTTCTGGTGTGTTAAATATATCGCATATCCAGAACGAGCTAGATCCGGAACTCGTCAGTTTCGTATAGAGTAGCCGTCATGTCACAGACTTCCTCCATCGCGGTGCCCGAAATGATCGCGTCGCCGCCCTCCCGCCGCTGGTGGACCCTCATCGTGGTTGGTCTCGCTCAACTCATGGTCGTGCTCGATTCGACCGTCGTCAATATCGCCCTGCCATCGGCCCAGGCCGACCTTGGTTTCTCCAACGGTGACCGTCAGTGGATCGTCACCGCCTACTCGCTCGCGTTCGGCAGCTTGCTGCTGCTGGGCGGTCGACTCTCCGATCTGATCGGCCGCAAGCGCACCTTCATCATCGGTCTGATCGGGTTCGCCGCCGCGTCGGCGCTCGGCGGAGCGGCCGACAGCTTCGGAATGCTCGTCGGGGCCCGCGCGCTGCAGGGTGCGTTCGGTGCCCTGCTGGCGCCGACCGCGCTGGCAGTGCTCACGACCACCTTCACGGTTCCCAAGGAACGGGCCAGAGCATTCGGTGTGTTCGGCGCGATCGCCGGTGCTGGCGGTGCCGTCGGTCTGCTCCTCGGCGGGTACCTCACCGAGAACTTCGACTGGCGCTGGAATCTCTACATCAACGTCGTTATCGCTGTCATTGCGGTGATCGGCGCGATCATCTTCGTCAGCCATGTCACGCGCACCGGCCCGCGCCCCAAGCTCGACGTTCCGGGCACGCTGTTGGTCTCCGGCGCCCTGTTCGGTCTGGTCTACGGGTTCTCCAACGCCGAGACCGACGGCTGGGATTCCATTTTGACCTGGGGCACGCTCGTGGTGGCCGGGATTCTGCTGGTGGCGTTCGTGCTGTGGCAGCGCAAGGCGGCCCATCCGCTCCTGCCGCTGGCCATCGTGTTGGATCGCAACCGGGCGGCCGCCTACATTTCGATTCTCATCGCGGGTGCCGGCATGTTCGGCATCTTCCTGTTCGTGACCTATTACCTGCAGACCTCGCTCATGTACTCGCCGATGCAGACCGGCGTGTCGTTCCTGCCGATGATCATCATGCTCGTGCTCGCCGCTCAGCTGTCGACGAACATCTTCGTGCCGCGTTTCGGCCCCAAGGTTCTCGTGCCGATCGGTATGAGCCTCGGCGCGATCGGCATGGTGTACCTGACACACCTCGATTTGAACAGCGTATACGTGCTCGACGTGCTGCCGGCCCTGATGATTCTCGGGCTGGCAATGGGCACGATCATGCCGGCATCCATGCAGACGGCAACCCTCGGCGTCGACGGACAATTCGCCGGTGTCGCCTCAGCCATGGTCAATACCAGTCAGCAGGTCGGTGGCTCGATCGGGACCGCCCTGTTGAACACCCTCGCGGCCACAGCGGCGACGAACTATGTCGCCGCCAATCTGCCGGCAACAGCCGCGGTCGCCGCGCAGGCCGCCGTCGAAAGTTACGCGGTCGCCTACTGGTGGGGGGCCGGGTTCTTCTTCGTCGGCGGTGTTGTGGCCGCGCTCCTGTTTCGCCGTCTCGGGCACGGCATCTCACTCGCGCACTGACCGCGGCGGGGCTATGCGGCCAGCGTGCCGGCCGTCCAGCGGATGGCTCGCACGCCAGCGCGGGTTCCGTGGAGGTCGTCCTCGTGGCCGCGCAGGCGGCGGCACTGAACGAGGTCCTCAGCCGGCGTGATGTGTGGGTCACGGCAGGAGCTGTCGTAGCCGGTGTAGTCGATTTCGAGAAGGAGTTCGTCGTCGGTCATAGTTGTGGTTCCACTTCAGTCGGGCGCCTCACGGGGAGGTGCCTTGCGAACGCAAGCGCCGGATCATAGGTCTGCGACGAGGCTGATCGCGCAGGAATTGTTGCTGCACGATCGGAATCGAAGCCCGATGTCACTCTTCGGCGGCGTCGGCGGAGCTGGTCTGTGCGTATGAGCGTAGGTCGCGGTTTGACGGATTGCATGTAATTATGCGAAAATACTTCGTTTCGTTACATGGTGGTGACCTACGGTTAACACCTTGGTTGGCGTAGATTCCTGCCCGGCGTACGCTCAGGACTATGAAACGCGCACTCGCCCGCAGCCTGGTCGGCGCGCAATTTCTGTTGCTGGGGGCGTTGGCTTTTCTGCCGCACGGGTCGCTCTGGTCGGTCAACGTCTTCGTCATCGTGGCTGCGATCGCCCTGGGAATACTGGGTGCCGCACTGGCCGTGTTGGGAGTGCTCGGTCTGGGCGAAGCTTTGACCGCTAGCCCTATTCCACGTGCGAACGCCGAACTGGTCACTGGGGGTGTGTATGGGCTCATGCGCAGCCCGATTTACGCGGGACTCATGACCGCTGGTGTGGCGCTCGTGCTCATAGGGGCATCCGCCTGGCATGTCGTGATCTGGGTGGCTCTGGTCGGACTGCTCTCGGCCAAGGCGCGCTGGGAAGAGCGGATGCTCGTTGCCGAGCACCCCGACTACCGCTCCTATGGTGCGCGGGTCGGTCGCTTCGTGCCCGGACTCGGCTGGCTGCCTGAGGGCCGCTGAGGTTCGTTGCGGATACCGGGTAACGATTTCGGTGCGCGGGTGTTGGCCTCAGTATGACTATTCCGCTCTCCATCCTTGACCTCGCTCCGATTGCTCCCGGGCAGACCGCTCGGGAGAGTTTCGCCGCGAGTGTTGCCCTCGCGCAAACCGCCGAAAAGCATGGATACGAGCGTGTCTGGTATGCCGAGCATCACAACATGCCGACCATCGGTTCGTCGGCGACGAGCATTCTGATCGGCCATGTCGCCGGGCAGACCAGCACGATCCGGCTCGGATCCGGCGGCGTCATGCTGCCCAATCATTCGCCGCTCGTGATCGCAGAGCAGTACGGCACCCTCGCCGAGCTCTACCCCGACCGCATCGACCTTGGTCTCGGCCGCGCCCCCGGCAGCGACCAAAACACGGCCAGGGCGATGCGCCGCGACCCGCGTGCTTCCGACCAGTTTCCGCAGGATGTCATGGAACTGCAGGCCTACCTGAGGGGTCAGTCGATCGTGCCCGGTGTCCATGCCGTTCCCGGTGCCGGCACCAATGTGCCGCTGTACATTCTGGGATCCTCTTTGTTCGGCGCCGGTCTCGCCGCAGCGCTCGGGCTGCCGTACGCGTTCGCGTCACACTTTGCTCCCGACGCGCTGCACGAAGCCATCGCGCTCTACCGTCGCGACTTCACGCCGTCCGAGCAGCTCGCGGCCCCGCACCTGATCGTGGCCGCCAACGTGATCGCGGCCGATGAGAGCGAGGATGCCGTGCGCCAGTTCGAGACGACCCGCCGCACCCGGGTGCGCGGCATGCTCTCCCGCGGGCCGGCCGCGACGGAGTACACCGACGACCAGATCGACGTCTTTCTGACCACGCCCGAGGGGCGTAATATCGCCAACATGATGCGGTATTCGGCGGTCGGTACGGCCGACGAGGTGCGCGTCTATCTCGAGGAGTTCGCCGCCGCGACCCAGGCCGACGAGCTCATAGTCGCCCACCAGTCGCCGCTTATCGAGGGCCGCCTGCGCTCGGTCGCGCTCACCGCAGACGCGATGAACCTCGTCGTGGCCTAGGTTCGCCCATGAACCCGGACGGGTTCGTCGACCTGTGTCTGAGTCTGCCCCAAGCCGCGGAAACCTTTCCCTTCGGCGAGGAGACGAGCGTGTTCAAGATCAGCGGAAACGGCAAGATCTTCGCCCTCGCCGCGTTGGCCGGCATTCCCCTGACGGTGTCGCTCAAATGTGATCCGGAGGAGAGTCGTGCCCTGCGTGAGGAATTTCCCCAGCACATCACGCCGGGCTACCACCTCAATAAGAAACACTGGATAACGATCGTGGTCGATGGCACCGTGCCGGATGACCTCGTTAATCAGCTGGTGCGCGACAGCCACGCGCTGGTGCGGCCCCGCGTTCCGCGCGCCAGGCCCCAGCAGCCAGCAGCCAGGCCCCAGTGGCGCTGATCAGGCGTCGAGGGGATCGCCGAGGGGATCGGAGGCGCTGAGGTCGGCGAGGGCCATACCGCCCACCGGAAGCCCGGCCCAGGCCAGCAGCGTCCAGCCTTCCTCAGGTGAGCCGGTGAGTTCGACCACACCGGTATTGTCGAGTTCGTTCGCCCTGGCGAAGGTCGACGGCACGTTCTGCGCGCGGGCCGCGGTCCACACCCGAATGGCAGCGCCGTGACTGAACACGGCGGCGACGTCGGAGCTCGCGGCTACGGTGGCAATGTCATGGTCGAAGCGACCTAAGAAATCATGCCCGGTCTCCGCGCCCGGCATCCGCTTCTCAAGGTCACCGGAACCCCAGGCCACGGCAGTTTCCAAATAGGTCTGAACGGATTCCCGATCGCGCATCCCTTCAAGCGACCCGGCCTCAATCTCGTGCAAACCGGACGCGACCTGCACGTCGAGGGCGCGATCGGTGGCGAGCGGATGCGCCGTCAGCTGGGTGCGCAACAGCGTCGACACGAAAATGGTGTCGATCGGATCGGAACGCAGGGCATCCGGAATCGCGGCGGCCTGGCGTCGGCCGAGATCAGTCAGACCGGGGCCGGGATGCGCGGTATCGAGCCGCCCGAGAACGTTGCCGGGAGTCTGGCCATGGCGGATGAGAAGGAGTCGCATATCCACTCCAGCATAGGCAACACGGCACGGCAATGGGAGACGGATGTGTCGACCGCTGCGGTACAGCGCCTCAGATCCGCCCCGGGGAGCCGTACAGCAGACAGTGGCAGCATGGATGACATACCCACGAGCCTTCGAACAGAAAGCAGTCCCATGACGATCATCAAAATCAACGCCATCACAGTGCCGAGCGACGGCGGCGACGAGCTGGCCCGCCGGTTCGCCGCTCGCGCCGGCGCCGTCGACGACCGCCCAGGCTTCGAAGGCTTCGAATTGCTCAAGCCGACGGATGATCGCCTGACCTGGCTCGTCGTGACCCGCTGGGCTGACGAAGAATCGTTCCAGGCCTGGCTGACGTCCCCGTCATTCGCCCACGGGCACCGCAGCGAGGCTCCGAAGGAGGGCGAGCCGGCGGCACGCCCGGTCGGTGTGAGCAGCGAGCTGTGGTCGTACACCATCGCCGGCGGCACCGGGAACTGACCCGGCGCGCCGGCCGCGTACCCGCCCTGACCCGCTCTGACCCGCTCTGACCCGCGCTGAGCCGCTCTCAGGCGGTCTCAGGCGGGCTGGTCTCTGCATCCGATGTCTCTGCATCCGGGATCTCATCCTCGAGCAGCTCGGTAATCGACCGGAGCGTCTCGGGGGAGACGTCACCGAGCATCCGTGCCGCGAAAGTCACCACGCGTGCCACCCGCAGGCTCTTCACGAAGGACAGTTGGGCGTCGACGCGTGCGGGCAGATCGTCGTCGGAGCCGAGCATGTACTCCGGGGGAATGCGGAAGAAGTCGGCGATGCCGGCCAGGAGCGCCGGATCGGTGACGAGCGGACCCTCGCCGGTGATCATGTACGCCCACCGTGCCCGCGAGAGGGTCAGGCCGCGTTCCTTGAGACCTGCTTCGATTTGGCGGTAGGTATAGGGAGTATTGCCTTCGGCGACGACGACGTCGAGAAGCAGATTGAGTTTGCGAGCCAATTCGAGCTGCGGGCTCACCGCGTCGGACTCGTGCGCGTCGGTCATTGCTTCGGTCCGACGAGGGTGGTCGTCGAGGCCGGTGACGGAGGCTGCGTGCGTACTTCGGCCAGATCGATCAGGACCAGCTCACGCGGGGTCACTGGCTGCTGGGGACGCAGCAGCAGGCTGTCCCGAATTTCGACGTGCCGCCGATACAGGTGGGCGCGGGCCCCACGCACTGTGAGCATTTGCAGCGGTGACAGCTGACGCTCGATGCTGAGGTCTGGTGCGTCGACGAGGAGGCGGTGCCACAGCGGCGTGATGCGCCAGAGCAGCACGCGGTCGTGGAAGCGCTGTGTGCCGCTGGCCAGGCCGTCAGTGGCTGCCGTCAGTCCCAGGCCGATGACGAGGCTGATGGGAGAGAGTATCAGCGTCAGCGTGTACGCCGTACGCGCCCATCCGACAAGCAGGAAATCAGGGTAGAGAACAGCCAACACGGCGCTGGTCAAGCTGATGAGGGCGTAGGCACAGATGCCGAAGCAGGCGAGGACCACGAGGCTCAGCGAGATGACCGTGATCGGGCGGCGTTGCCGACGCATGTCCCGAACGCACGCGCTACCGAAGGACACCGCGAAGATCCCCATCGCGATCCACGTTGTGGACGCGTAGGCAGTGAAATCCCAGCGGGGCATGAAGGTGGCTGCGATGTCGTCGGTCACCCGCCAGTCGCTGCCGAAGAACAGCATGGCCTGCACGAGAACGATGGCCGCGGTGACCGTCACGGTGGCGCGCTGTCGAGCCCGACTGAGCGCGTTAGATGACATGGCCTGCTGGACGACGACGTCGAGAAGGGCGATCGCCACGATAGTCAGGGCGTGGAAAATGAAGTAGGTCACGTTGCCGTTGCCGAGCAGAGCGTCAACGGGCCGGTACACCGGTTGGGGCATCAGCGTCATGGTCAGTGCGAAGACCGCCAGAAATAGCAGAAGCGGGCGGCGTTGGCCGCGAATGGCCGACGGTACGCACACCGCCGCGGCGATCCAAAAGACGGCCGAGAGCGTGAACAGAATCGTTTGCATCAGAGAACTCGTCCGAATCCGGTTTGGGTTCCGTGGGCCACTTCGGGGCCATCGTGCAGCATGATGAGGGCCAGCCGATCGCCGATGGCCTCCGCCAGGGCCTCCTGCTCATCGGTGAAGCGGTTGCGAGCGAGCGCGTAGGCGATGGCATCCAGCGGAATCAGCGGCGCGAGCAGAGCGACTCGCTGCGCGGACAGCAGCTCTTGTTCCTGATTGAGAATCATGTGGCCGAATTCGTGATTGATGAACTGCTGTCGGTGCACCGATGACGTGGTCGGCGCATGGTGGATCCGCTCGAAATTCTCTCCGGCCACGGCTATCCAGAGTCCGCAGAGACCGGCCTCGAGCATGCGCGGGGTCGCGGCGCGCACCACGATCTGCTTGCCGCGCATGGTTTCCATGTGCCGGTGCAGCAACTCTGCCGTGAGTGGCCGGGGAAGACCCAGCTCGGCCACCATCGCGTACGCCCGCTTCTGGCGTAATTCGTAGCTCATTCGATACCCCCTGTTAGCCCAACCAGCCTACTCCGTGCGGTGAATGCCGAGCCTGAGTGTCGTCGGTCCACGTGGTTTCGGGGTACGATAGACATGTCTAACGTGGCTTCCGGGGGGAAGCGGCTGCGGCGTCGCTCGTGAATGGTGAAAAAGTAGGGGCTCCGATCCTGTGCCTGGCGCAGGTCTGTCATCAATCACAGGAGTGGACGTCGCGTGCTACGTGACCATTGCGCACTCGGCGCCCCGTGACGGGGCGCCGAGTTGCGCTAAGAAACGTTACTTCGCCGCTGCGGGGCCGGCGACCCGCCATTAAGCTGTGCCAATGAGCAATACCGAAACATCCGTCGATGCGGCGCGCCCGGCTCGATCGCAAGCGCTGTTGGATGCCGTCACGTCCTCCGTTGTCATTGCTGACGGCGCGATGGGCACGATGCTGCAGGAACATAACCCCACCCTCGACGACTATCAGCAGCTCGAGGGCTGCAATGAAATTCTCAATGTGAGCCGTCCCGACATCATCGCGTCCATCCATGACGTTTACCTCGAAACCGGTATCGACGCCATTGAGACCAATACCTTCGGCGCGAACTGGTCGAATCTGTCTGACTACGACATCGAAGACCGCATCGAAGAGCTCGCCCGCACCGGCGCCGAGATCGCCCGCGCCCGCGTCGAAGCGTTTGAGGCGCGGGACGGCCGCGTGCGTTGGGTGCTCGGCTCGATGGGGCCCGGCACCAAGCTGCCGAGCCTGGGCCACACCACGTACGACAACCTCAAGGCGACGTTCGCCGAGCAGGCGCTCGGCCTCATCCGGGGTGGTGCTGACGCCTTCCTCATCGAAACCTCGCAAGACCTGCTGCAGACCAAGGCTGCCGTGAACGGATGCAAGCAGGCCGTGGCCTCGACGGGTGTCAGCTTGCCGATTTTCGTCGAGGTGACCGTGGAAACCACCGGAACCATGCTGATGGGCAGCGAGATCGGCGCCGCGCTCACCGCGCTCGAACCGCTCGGGGTTGACGCGATCGGCCTGAACTGCGCCACCGGTCCCACCGAGATGAGCGAGCACCTGCGCCACCTGTCCAAGTTCTCGCGCGTGCCGGTGATCTGCATGCCCAACGCCGGCCTACCGCAGCTGACCAAGACCGGCGCGAGCTATCCGCTCACCCCGGATCAGCTGGCCACGGCGCACGAACAGTTCGTGAAGGAGTTCGGCCTGGGGCTGGTGGGCGGATGTTGCGGCACGACTCCCGCGCACATGACCGCGGTCGTGGAACGGCTGCGCGGGGTTACCGTGACACCTCGTGCTCTCGAAACCGACCCGGGCGTTGCCAGCCTGTACCAGCACGTCAGTTTCGATCAGGACAGCGCCTTCCTCGCGATCGGCGAACGCACCAACGCCAACGGCTCGCGCGCCTTTCGGGACGCGATGCTCGCCGAAGACTGGGACGAGTGCGTCGACATCGCCCGCGCCCAGGTGCGCGACGGCGCCCACCTGCTCGATGTCTGCATCGATTATGTCGGCCGCGACGGCGTCGCCGACATGAAACAGGTGGTCTCGCGGCTTGCCAGCGCGTCCACCCTGCCGCTCGTGATCGATTCCACCGAACCAGCGGTGCTGCAGGCCGGAATGGAACTCATCGGCGGACGCCCGGTCGTGAACTCGGTCAACTTCGAAGACGGCGAGGGACCCGCATCAAGGTTCGGCCGCATCATGCCACTGGTCAAGGAGCACGGCGCTGCCGTGATCGCCCTCACCATCGACGAAGATGGCCAGGCCCGCACCGCCGAACACAAGGTACGCATCGCCACCCGTCTGGTCGAGACCCTCGTCAACGTCTGGGGTATGCGGGTCGAGGACATCATCGTCGACGCCCTGACCTTTCCCATCGCGACCGGTCAGGAAGAGACCCGCCGCGACGGCATCGAGACCATTGACGCGATCCGGCAGATCAAAGCCAAGTATCCCGCCATTCACACCACCCTGGGTGTCTCGAACGTATCGTTCGGGCTCAACCCGGCGGCCCGCTCGGTGCTGAACTCGGTGTTTCTGCACGAGGCCACCGAGGCCGGACTCGACTCGGCCATCGTCAACTCGGCCAAGATCGTGCCGCTCGCCTCTGTGCCGGACGACCGTCGCAAGGTGGCCCTCGACCTGGTCTGGGACCGGCGGGAGTATGACGCGGAGGGAACACTCAGCTACGACCCGCTCGTAGCGCTGCTCGACCTGTTCGCGGGTGTCGACTCTGCCGCGTTGAAAGACGAACGCGCCGCCGAACTCGCCGCTCTGCCGGTGGGCGAACGGCTCGAGCGCCGCATCATCGACGGGGAAGCCAAAGGGCTGGAAGCCGACCTTGACCTCGCCAGGGCCGGCGGTCTCGCCGCGCTCGACATCGTCAACGTGCATCTGCTCGTTGGGATGCAGGTCGTCGGCGCCCGCTTCGGGAGCGGCGAGATGCAGCTGCCGTTCGTGCTGCAATCCGCCGAGGTGATGAAAGCTGCCGTGGCTCTGCTCGAGCCGTACATGGAGAAGTCCGAAGCGGCCGGCAAGGGCACGATCGTGCTCGGTACCGTACGCGGCGACGTGCATGACATCGGCAAGAACCTCGTCGACATCATTCTCACCAACAACGGCTACGACGTGATCAATATCGGTATCAAACAATCGATAGCTGAGTTCATTCGGGTCGCTGAGGAGAACAACGCCGACGTCATCGGCATGAGCGGGCTGCTCGTGAAATCCACGGTCGTCATGAAAGAGAACCTGCTCGAACTCGAGGCGCGCGGGCTCGCCAAGAAGTGGCCGATCCTGCTCGGCGGCGCCGCCCTCACCCGCTCCTACGTCGAAGACGACCTCGACAGCATTTTCTCCGGGCAGGTGCGTTATGCCCGCGATGCCTTCGAGGGCCTCGCCCTGATGGAACCGCTCGTGGCAATTGCCCGTGGCGCCGACCCGACATCGGTGGGAATGCCGCCGCTGAAGAAGCGCATCCACAAGAAGAGCCTGCTCACCCTGACCGAACCCGAGGAAATGCCGGGCCGGTCCGAGGTGGCGAGCGACAATCCGATTCCGGTGCCGCCGTTCTGGGGCACCCGGATCGTCAAGGGCGTGGCACTGGCCGACTTCTCCGCCTTTCTCGACGAACGCGCCACCTTCATGGGGCAGTGGGGGCTCAAACCGAGCAGAGCCGAAGACGGCGCGAGCTATCAGGAGCTCGTCGACACCGTCGGTCGGCCGCGGCTGCGCTACTGGCTGGACCGCATTCTCGGCGAAGGCATGCTCGACGCCTCCGTCGCCTACGGGTATTTTCCCGTGGTCGCCGAGGGCGACGACATGGTCGTGCTGCACCACGGCGATGATCCGACCGGAATCGTCGGACAGGCCGGGCTGCTCGCGCCCGACGGCGGTTCGGCCGGCGAACTCGGCACCGACCGGTTGCGGTTTCATTTTCCCCGGCAGCGCCGCGACAAACACCTCTGCCTGGCCGACTTCGTGCGGTCCCGACCGCTTGACGGCGAGCGCGGGCACACGGATGTCGTGGCCCTCCAGCTGGTCACGGCCGGTTCCCACGTGGACGAGGTCACCGCGAAATTGTTCGCCGAGAACAAGTACCGCGACTACATGGAGCTCAACGGGCTGACCATGCAGCTCACCGAGGCCCTCGCCGAGTACTGGCACTCCCGTATCCGCTCGGACTTCGGGGTGGGCGGTGAGGACCCGAGTGACATCGCGGGCATGTTCAAGCTCGAATATCGCGGTGCCCGGTTCTCGCTGGGCTACCCGGCCTGCCCGGAGATGGAGGACCGCCGCAAGGTGGTTGAGCTGCTGAAGCCGGAGCTGATGGGCGTGGTGCTGTCGGAGGAGCTGCAGTTGCACCCCGAACAGTCGACCGACGCGTTCGTGTTCCACCACCCGGAAGCAAAGTACTTCTCGGTTTAGCCGGCGGGTTTCCGAGCGAGCGTGTGCTTAGCGGCGCGGCCCCAGGCGTGCCCGGCGCAGCGCGGCGAGTACGGCGGGGCCGACCAGCGTGATGCCGACGACGGTCGTGACGGCTCGCACGGTGTCCCAGGTGAGGGTTGAGGTGACGAGCGAATAGAGCGCGAACGACGCGAGATTCTGCCCGGGGTCGGCTCCCGCCGCGTACGAGATGTCCGTACCGGTGCCCACCGCGAACGGCCAGAACCAGAGGTTCATCATGAGTCCGAACAGGTACGACGCGACCACCCCGTAGGCGGCCAGTACGAAGATTTCGAATCGGGCCGGCCAGCGCCGGCCGGCCGTATTCCGACTGTCGGAATACGGCCGGTGCGGCAGCAGACCGGCACCGGCACCAACCCAGCCGCAGGCAAACATCTGGAACGGGGTCCACGGGCCGAACCCACCCCAGAGCAGGGACGACACGGCGATGGTGAGCAGTCCGAGCAGAAAGCCGAACCGTGCGCCATAGACCCGCCCGGCCAGAATGAGCAGCACGAAGACGGCCTCGACACCCCCGACGCCGGCTCCGGCGATGCGCACGGCTGCACCGACGGCCGAGAGAACACCGAGCAGCGCAACGGTCTTCGCTGTGTACATTTCACGGTCAAGGGTGAGCGCGAGTGCCACGATGAGTGCCGGAATGAGCGCGAACGCCACGATCGGAACGGCGACCTGCGCGTCGGCCGGAACAGCCGAGACGAAGAACGGCCAGGCGAAGGCGGCAGCGGCCAGCGCGCTGCCGCCACCGAGAACGGATGAGGTCCAGGGGATGCTGCGGCGGGTCGTGGCCGCACTCGTCACGAGAGCACCTCGGTCGGGGCGACGAGCCGCCCGTTCTGCAGGTACAGGGTTCGAGTGGCCAGGCCGAGCGCAAAATCGTCGTCGTGAGTGGCGAAGATGACCGCGGACGCGTGGTCGGCGGCCCGCAGCAATGCAGCGCTCACGAGGGCGCGCGCCGCACGGTCGAGCCCTCGGGTGGGTTCGTCGACGAGCAGCAGGGCGGGTCGGGCGGCGAGCTGAATGGCCAGCACGAGGCAGAGGCGTTCGCCGGCTGACAGGTCGCGCGGATGCCGCAGCAGCAGCTGCGCGATGTTCGGGGCCGCCAGGCCGAGTAGGTCGGCGAAAGTCTGCGCGGTACTGGCACCGAGCAGCCCCCGATCGGCCCGTCGGCATTCCTCGGCGACGGTAATGGCAAACAAGAGATCGTCAAAATTCTCGGGCACGAGCGCCACGGCCTGCCGCCGCGCCCGCCGC
>Ga0307487_1001619_pt1 | contig 15631 bp, 10 predicted proteins | sample CBIW12metaG_FD_203665 | JGI IMG/M metagenome (GOLD analysis project Ga0307487, IMG submission 203665) | Sea-ice brine microbial communities from Beaufort Sea near Barrow, Alaska, United States - CBIW 1.2 | ecosystem: Environmental > Aquatic > Marine > Coastal | place: USA: Alaska | collected... | reverse complement strand
GTCGAGGTCGGGCCGATCGCCCACGGTGCTTGTGGTCGCGCTCCGCGCTCCGTGTGGCCGATCGGCGGCTGCGATGAGTGATCTACATGTTGTCGAGGTCGGGCCGATCGCCCACGGGGGCCATTGCGTGGCCCGCTTGGATGGTCAGGTCGTGTTCGTGCGGCATGCGCTGCCGGGGGAGCAGGTGCGGATTCGGATCACCGAGACCGGCAAGCGGTTCCTGCGCGCCGATGCTGTCGAGGTTCTGCGGGCCGCGCCCGATCGTGTCGAGCCGCCATGCGCGCTGGCCGGCATCTGCGGAGGTTGCGACTTCCAGCACGTCAGCATGACGGGGCAGGCGCAGCTGCTCGGTGATGTGGTGCGCGAGCAGTTGCAGCGACTCGCCGGCGTCGACTGGGCGGGGGAGGTCGAAGTGATCACGCCAACGCTGGGCTGGCGTACCCGGATGATCTGGTCAGTCGCCCCCGACGGACGACCCGGACTACGCCGGCATCGCTCGCACGACGTGGTGCCTGTCGATACCTGTCCGATTGCGCACCCGGACCTGCCCGACGTGACACTTCAGACGTGGGACTCCCCAAGCGTTGAGGCGATCCGGTCGTCGACCGGCCAACACCTGCTGGTCACAGATGCGTCCATCGAGGACGCCACAGAGGCCGGAGTTGACGGTGTCGTGGCTGATGACGGCACAGTCCGAGCCGGCACCGATCATCTGACCGAGCGAGTGAATGACATCGACTTCCGCGTCACGGGTTCGGGCTTTTGGCAGGTGCACCCGGAGGCGGCGAGCACGTTGGTCGACGCGGTGCTCGACGTGGCCCAGGTCCGGCCCGGCGACACCGTGCACGATCTATACGCCGGAGTAGGACTCTTCACCGCCTTTCTCGCCGACGCAGCCGGCCCTGCGGGCCACGTTCTCAGTGTCGAGGCCGACCGCGTCGGACACCGCGATGCGCGACGCAATCTGCACGACCGGCCGACGGTCGAACTGATCGCCGACACGTCCGAACGCGTCCTGCAGCACCAACGGTTGGGGGAGCGGGCCGACATCGTGGTCCTCGACCCGCCTCGCACCGGCGCCAAGAAGGCAGTTGCCGGCATCGCCGCCTTGAGTCCTCGTCGGATCGTCTACGTGGCTTGCGATCCGGCGGCCCTGGCGCGGGACATCGCGTCCTTTGCCCCGTTGGGATATCGAATGGCCGGGTTACGAGCCTTTGCCCTGTTTCCGATGACCCACCATGTCGAGTGTGTCGCTGTCCTCGAGCGCGCCGAAGTGCCAGAGTGAGACCATGCGTTTCGCTGATCCGCACCGCTGTCCAGACTGCCAAGGCCCGATCAATGGACCCCAGTGCCCGTCGTGTGGGCTTGACCTGAACGATCCGCCGGTGCGGGAGCTCTGGCAGACCCTGCTTCGGGCCGACAAGCTCCTGGCCGATGCGGTCGCCCGACGAGACACCACTGCCACCCCGGGGCCGCCACCGGATCCGTTCCTGGCCGCCCGCGCAGTTGCAGCTCCACCAACGGCACCTGTCCCACCCGCGTCACCCGGTCTGCCGACGTTCCCCACCGGGGCGTCCCCTGCCCTGCCCACCACAGCCCCGCCCACCGAAGCCGCATCCACTCCTGCTGGTGAGCCGCGTGAGCGGTCCTGGTCGGTGGGCACGGTTCTTCTCGCACTCGGAGCGATCGGCCTCGTAACGGCGGCCATCATCTTTGTCTCGCGGTCCTGGGAATCGATCGGGCTGATCGGCAAGAGCCTCGTGCTCGCTGGCGCCACCGCTGCCGTGATCGTGATCGCGATCTGGGTCACCCGGCGTCCCCTGCGGGCCTCGGCCGAAGCGTTGTGGGCCGTGGGCCTGGCGCTCCTGGCCCTGGACACCGCAGGAGCCTGGTCCGAAGGACTGTTCAACCTGGACGCTGCCTCCGGCGCCTGGGTGTGGGCGATCGGCGGTGCTGCGATGGCCGCGACTGGCGCTGTCGTGGTCCAGTGGGCTCGCGCGCACGTCAACGTTGACCTGATCACGCCAGCCGTGGCCGCCACCGGCGGTGTCGCCGCCGCTGCCGCCGGTGCAGCTGCCATCGGCGACGCCCGGGCCTTCTGGCACGGATTTGTCGGACTGGTCGTGGCCGGCGTGCTCGGTCTGGCGCTGCGCTTCAGTCGGTCTCGTCTCATCGCCATCGGCACGCGTATCGTCGTTGGCGCGTTCTATGTCGCCTGCCTGGGATTGGCCGTCGGTGAGGCGCTGGACCATCCGGCTCTGAGCGACCTCGTGAACGATCTGCACGGCCTGCCGTTGGTGGTGGTCAGCCTGGCCGCCGTGGGGGTTGGTGTGGCGATCCCATCAGCGCGCACACTCATGACAGCGGTGGCGCTGACCGGCCTGGGGCTCCTCGTTGCCATCCCTGCGGCTGAGGCGGCACAGGCCGAGGGTGCGCTTCTGGCGGCGGCTGGACTGGCGGTTGCGGGGGCCGCGTTCGGAACCTATGGCTCAGGCACCTGGGTCAACGGAGTCCGGTGGGCCGCGACCATACCGGCTGCTGTGCTGCTGGGCCTGCTCGTGTGGTGGGGCGCGGCCATCGCCGAGATCTGCGTGCGGGCACTGGATGAGCCGGGCGGCTCCGAGGCGTCCGATGCTGTCGCCAGCATGGCGCGCGATCTCGACGTCTGGGTGTCCGCGGCCTGTGCTGTGGCCGCCGTGCTGACGGTGTGGCTGATCTCCCGGTGGTCGGTACCTGCCGGGCTCGGGGCGATGCGGCCCGCCGCGCTCGCAAGCGTGGGGTCTGTTGCGGTGGCTGGAGTTGCCGCTGCTGCGAGTTCGCCGTGGTGGCTGCTGGTTCTATTGCTCGTCCTGCTGGCCGGCACCACGACGGTGGTTGCTCGGCGCCCTGGCGGACGCTGGATACATCTCGTGGCTGCGGCCGCGGCTGTTGAGGCCGTGGCGTCGGCTACAGCCGTTCCGTGGGTCATGGCTGTCGCATGGGTGACAGTTGCGGCCGGCTGCGGCGCCATCGCTTTGCTCGACGGCGACCGGTTTGTTCGCCAGTCGACCGGACTGGCCGCCGTCCCGCTGCTCACCGCCGGAGCGGCTCGTGGAATCGATGCCGGAAACGGATCTTCGGCTGTCGTTGTCCTCGTGGCTGTTGCCCTTGCGGCCATCGCACTGTTCGCGACGGTTCGCGCACCCAGCGAGGTACGCCCGACCTTGGAGATCGGTGCCGCCGCGGCACTGGGTGTCGCCGCTTGCTGCGCCAGCACTGTTGCCGTGGCTGCTGTCAGCTGGGCCATCGTCGGAACTGGCCTCGCGGCGGTCGCCATGGTGGCGGCCGACCGTCGGTGGTTCGTCTGGCCGACCATCGCCGCGTTCGCCATCTCCTACGTCCTGCTGATCGTTGACTCAGGCTTCTCCTTCGTCGAGGCGTTCACCCTGCCGCCAGCTGCCGGAGCGCTCGCCGGCGGAATTGTGTTGCTGCGCCGGCGCCCGGACATGTCGTCGTGGGTGGCACTGGGGCCAGGACTTGCCCTGGCCCTGCTCCCGAGCCTGCCGCAGGCGCTGGCCGAACCGACGGGGCTGCGGGCCCTGCTGCTTGGTCTGGGTGCCACCGGTGTGCTCGCCGTCGGTCTGCGCCTGGGGCGCCAGGCACCCTTCCTGTTGGGAGCTGGAGCTGCGCTGCTGGTGGTCCTGTTCAACATCGGGCCCTATGCCAATGCAGCACCGCGGGTCGTGGTGATCTCGTTGGTCAGTGCTGTGTTGGTGGCCCTCGGCATCACCTGGGAGGACCGGGTCCGCGATGGTCGCAAGGCGTTGGCTTTCGTCAAGGAGATGACCTGACATGAGCGACCCCGACGACCCCGACGACCCCGACGGCATCGACGGCATCGACGAGACCGGCGATGTGACGGGACCCGCGGATCTGTCGGTGCGGGAGCGACGACGCGCGGCGCTCGGCCAGGACGCCCTGCTGTTCTGCACGGCATTCACGCTGGGCTCGCTCGCGTTCGGCACCGTGGCCGCGATCGCGTCGGTGTTGGGCACAGGGGGTGACTTCTGGAGCATCGGGCTGTCTGATGACCTGGTGTTCAGCGGTCTGGTGGCTGGTGAGTTGTTCCTGTTGTGGAACAACGGCTACCGCCAAGGCGTCCGCGGGCACAGCATGGGCAAACATCGGTGGGGGATCGCGGTCGTCGACCGCACGACGCGGGCGCCAGCCGGCGCTGTGCGGGGCTTCGTCCGCGGGCTGGTCGTGGCTGTCCTGCTCGACCTGTCCATCGCCGCGTTGCCGCTGGGCCTGCCGACTGTCCTTCGACGAGTCACGCCGGAGGCCTGGCATGTCGGCGGTGCCACCTACGTGGCGCTGCTGCTGTTGTTGGTCCCCGTGGTGCTGTCGCTCGATCGACGTGTCGCCGACCGGATCAGCGGTACTGAGGTGGTGCGTTTCGATTCTCAGACGTCCCCACGACGTAGTCAGATGGTCATGGTGCTGGGGCTCGTCGGCGTGATGGGGGTCCTGGGACTTGCCGTCGCCTACATTGCCTACTTCTCGCCCTTGCTGCGGTTCCCGGCCCTGTTGTGAGGAAAGTCTCTCGGGTTCATGTATCTTGATATCAAGAGACATCCGGTAAGGCAGACCTGACCGTGCACGCGACAGGGTTCTGCAGGCAGGATGGAGAACAGACTGCGAAGGAGATCGTCATGACTGTCGACAGCTTCAATTCCAAGGACACCCTCAGCGTCGGTGACGCGTCCTATGACTACTACCGACTCGAGGCGGTGGCAGGCGACGGACTCGATGTTGCGAGTTTGCCGTTCAGTCTCAAGGTGTTGCTCGAGGCGCTGTTGCGCACCGAGGACGGCGCTGACATCACCGCCGAGGACATCAAGGCATTGGCCGCCTGGGATGCCAATGCCGAGCCGAGCACCGAAATCCAGTTCACGCCTGCCCGCGTGATCATGCAGGACTTCACCGGTGTTCCGTGTGTGGTGGACCTCGCCACGATGCGTGAAGCCATGGCCGACCTCGGTGGTGACTCCAGCAAGATCAACCCGCTCGCACCCGCCGAGATGGTCATTGACCACTCCGTCATTGCCGATGTGTTCGGTACGCCGGGCGCATTCGAGCGCAACGTCGAGATCGAATACGAGCGCAACCGCGAGCGCTACCAGTTCCTGCGTTGGGGCCAAGGCGCCTTCGATGACTTCAAGGTCGTCCCGCCGGGCACCGGCATTGTTCACCAGGTCAACATCGAGCACCTCGCGCGCGTGGTCTTTGACAAGAATGGCGTGGTCTACCCCGACTCGTGCGTCGGCACCGACTCCCACACGACCATGGTCAACGGCCTGGGCGTTGTGGGTTGGGGCGTCGGCGGCATCGAAGCCGAAGCGGCCATGCTCGGTCAGCCGATCAGCATGCTCATTCCGCGCGTGGTGGGATTCAAGCTCTCCGGCGAACTGCCCGAAGGTGCCACCGCGACGGACCTGGTGCTCACCATCACCGAGCAGTTGCGCGAGCACGGTGTCGTTGGCAAGTTCGTTGAGTTCTACGGCGTCGGCGTCGGCGCCGTTCCGCTGGCCAACCGTGCCACCATCGGCAATATGAGCCCTGAGTACGGCTCCACCATCGCGGTGTTCCCCATCGACGACGAGACCACCAAGTACATGCGGCTCACCGGCCGTAGCGAAGAGCAGATTGACCTCGTCGAGGCCTACGCCAAGGCCCAGGGCATGTGGCACGATCCCGAGCACGAGGCCCGGTACTCCGAATACCTTGAGCTCGATCTCGGCACCGTGGTTCCGTCGATCGCTGGACCCAAGCGTCCCCAGGACCGCGTGGCATTGACGGAGGCGACGACTTCGTTCCGCACTGCTCTGGCTGACTACGTCACCGACGACGAGCCGGGAACCAATGACTACGACGATGCCGTAGCGGAGTCATTCCCAGCGTCGGACACGCCCACGGCCAGCTCGGCCGAAGGCACGAATGGGCGGCATGAGCACGAGCACGTCGCCCACGCAGAACGTCGAGCCAGCAACCCTCAACACGTCAAGCTGGCCGATGGTACCGAGTTCGAGCTCGACCATGGCGCCGTCACGATTGCCGCCATCACGTCGTGCACCAACACCTCCAACCCCTCGGTGATGATCGGTGCGGGCCTGCTGGCACGCAACGCAGTCGAGAAGGGCCTGACCAGCAAGCCATGGGTCAAGACGACTCTGGCGCCAGGCTCCAAGGTCGTCACTGACTACTACGAGAAGTCCGGACTCACGCCCTATCTGAACAAGCTCGGTTTCAACCTCGTCGGTTATGGCTGCACCACGTGCATCGGCAACTCCGGTCCGCTGATCCCCGAGGTGAGCGCCGCGGTCAATGAAGGCGATCTCGCAGTCGTCTCGGTTTTGTCGGGCAACCGTAACTTCGAGGGCCGCATCAACCCCGACATCAAGATGAACTACCTGGCATCGCCGCCGCTCGTGGTGGCCTACGCTCTGGCTGGTTCCATGGATGTGGACCTGTTCAACGATCCACTGGGCCAGGACACCGACGGCAACGATGTCTACATGAAGGATCTGTGGCCCTCGCCGCAGGAGGTCGAGGATGTCATCGCCGCGTCGATGGACTCCGACACCTTCGTTCGCGAGTACGCCGATGTATTTGCCGGCGACGAGCGCTGGAAGAACCTGGAAACGCCGGACGGCAAGACGTTCGAGTGGGATCCCAACTCCACATACGTGCGCAAGGCACCGTACTTCGACGGTATGGGCCTCGAGCAGGACCCGGTCGAAGATGTTTCTGGCGCACGAGTGCTGCTCAAGTTGGGCGACTCAGTCACCACTGACCACATCTCACCAGCAGGCGCCATCAAAAAGGACAGCCCTGCTGGCAAGTACTTGGCAGACAACGGCGTCGAAGTGCGTGACTTCAACTCCTATGGCTCTCGTCGTGGCAACCACGAAGTCATGATCCGCGGAACGTTCGCCAACATCCGGCTTCGTAACCAGATGGCCCCGGGTACTGAGGGTGGCTTCACCCGCGACCTGATCGGTGATGGCGAAGTCACCACGGTGTTCGAGGCGTCCGAGAAGTACATTGCTGCTGGTGTTCCGCTGGTCGTGTTGGCGGGCAAGGAGTACGGCTCCGGTTCGTCGCGCGACTGGGCAGCCAAGGGCACTGCGCTCCTGGGCGTCAAGGTGGTCGTCGCCGAGTCGTATGAGCGCATTCACCGCTCGAACCTGATCGGTATGGGCGTCCTACCGCTGCAGTTCCCCGAGGGTCAGACGGCTGAGTCACTGGGTCTGACGGGGGAGGAGACATTCTCCTTCACCGGCATCACCAAGCTCAACGATGGTTCGATTCCGTCGACGGTGCACGTCACGGCCGGCGACGTCGAATTCGATGCCGTGGTGCGCATCGACACCCCGGGCGAGGCGAACTACTTCCGCAACGGCGGGATCATGCAGTACGTGCTGCGCAGCCTGCTCTGACGCACATGTGAGGTATCAAACGAGGCGTTCACCGTTGATCGGTGGACGCCTCGTTTGCGTCTGGACTACGTTCCGGTGTCTTTTTGGACTTTGTTGCTCGAGCCGCTGGACGTGACCCACATCACCAATTAGGTTGTGGCAAACAACAATTGCGTGACGTGGTCATGAACGTGACGATCTCGTGAACGTAACCCGAGCAATCTAGGAGGCGGTTCGTGTGAAGCGGACTCGTAATCTCGTACTCGCCACTGCCATGGGCGCAGCACTCGCGCTCAGTGCGTGTGGCAGCGACACCGGCAGCGACAACGGATCAGGTGACGACGCCACCGGAAAGATCGGCGTCATCCTGCCCGACACCAAGTCATCGGCTCGCTGGGAGTCTGCCGATCGTCCCGCACTCGAAGCTGCGTTCAAGGAAGCTGGCGTGAAGTACTCCATCCAGAACGCCGAAGGTGACTCCAAGCGCATGGCCACCATCGCCGACGGCATGATCGCCGACGGTGTGACCGTTCTTGCGATCGTCAACCTTGACTCCGACTCAGGTGCAGCCATTCAAGAGAAGGCCGCCAGCCAGGGCGTCAAGACCTTGGACTACGACCGCCTCACGCTGGGCGGATCGGCTGACTACTACGTGTCCTTCGACAACAACAAGGTCGGCGCTCTTCAGGGCGAGGGACTGAAGAAGTGCCTCGGAGACGTTGACGCCAACATCGTCTACGTCAACGGTTCGCCGACGGACAACAACGCGACTCTGTTCTCAGCCGGGGCGCACAGCGTCCTGGATGAGGTTGGCACGTACAAGAACGTTGGCGAGCAGGCTGTCCCGGACTGGGACAACGACCAGGCCGTCACGATCTTCGAGCAGCTGTACACGCAGGCCGGCGGCGACGTCGACGGTGTCTACGCGGCCAACGACGGACTCGGCGGCTCGGTCATCTCGATCCTGGAGAAGAACGGCCAGGCCGGCAAGGTTCCAGTCACCGGACAGGACGCCACAGTCGAGGGGCTGCAGAACATCCTCGCTGGCACCCAGTGCATGACGATCTACAAGTCCGCCAAGGCCGAGGCCAATGGGCTCGCCGATGCTGCCATCGCGTTGGTCAAGGGTGAGAAGGCAGACACCAACGGAACGACAGAGGACTCCACCGGAGGCCGCGACGTTCCGTCGATCCTGCTCGATCCCATTGCCATCGACAAGGACAATGTTGGCTCGGTCGTCGAGGACGGCGGCGTCAGCGCCGACGACCTGTGCACCGGCAAGTACGCCGACATGTGCGACACGGCGGGTATTTCCTGATCCCCATGGCGTGGTCCTCCGGCTAGATTGCGGAGGACCACGCCATCCGCCCGATCGGATCCACCCGTCACGAATTGAGAAGTTATGAGCGCCACACCTCTCCTCGCGCTGCGCGGAGTCAACAAGAGCTTTGGTGTCGTCCACGTCCTGCATGACGTCGACTTCACCGTGATGCCGGGCCAAGTCACCGCCCTGGTCGGTGACAATGGTGCCGGCAAGTCCACCCTCGTCAAGACTATCGCCGGTATTCATCCAGCCGATTCGGGCGAGTTCTTGTTCGAGGATCGCCCGGTGCACATCCACGGACCGAAGGACGCCTCGGCGCTCGGGATCGAAGTGGTGTATCAGGACCTTGCCCTGTGCGAGAACCTCGACATTGTCCAGAACATGTTCCTCGGCCGCGAAATGATGTCAGGACCGGTGCTCGACGAAGCAAGCATGGAGAAGAGAGCTCGGGAGACGCTCAAGGGGTTATCGGTCCGAACGGTCAAGTCGGTGCGCCAAAGTGTGTCGAGTCTGTCCGGCGGACAGCGGCAGACCGTGGCGATCGCCAAGTCGGCGCTATGGGAGTCCAAGGTGGTGCTGTTGGACGAGCCGACCGCTGCGCTCGGTGTTGCCCAGACCAAGCAGGTGCTTGATCTGGTCCGCCGGCTCGCCGATCAGGGCGTCGGCGTCGTACTCATTTCGCACAACATGGGCGATGTCTTCAAGGTCGCCGACCGCATCACTGCCTTGTATCTGGGTCGAGTGGCCGCTGACGTTGCCACTTCCGATGTCTCCCACAGTCAAGTGGTCGAGCTCATCACGGCGGGGCGCTCTGGCGATCTTGGCCTCACTTCGATGACCGACTCGTCGGTCTGAGGGGGCAATACTCATGACTACTCAGACCTCGGCCGAAGAGGCCGGATTCAGTTCCGATCAGGTGCACCACGAAACCTTCGGCGAAGCTGTCAGGACCTACCTGCAGCGCGTGCGGGGCGGCGACATGGGTTCACTGCCCGCCGTGTTGGGGCTCGCCGTGCTGGTCGCGATCTTTGGTGCTGCCAACGGCACCTTCCTCACTGCATTGAACATTGCCAACCTCGTGACCCAGGCCGGCGCCATCTGCGTGCTCGCGTTGGGCTTGGTCTTTGTCCTGCTGCTGGGTGACATCGACCTGTCCGCTGGCGTGGCCGGCGGGGTTTCGGCCAGTGTCGCGGCTCTTGCCATCGCCGATCACAGCCAAAACTGGCTGGTAGCCGTCGTGCTCGGAACACTCGTGGGCGCCTTGATCGGTTTGCTCATCGGCGTCCTGGTTGCCTACCTCGGCATTCCGTCCTTTGTCGTCACCCTGGCATTCTTTTTGGCATTGCAGGGTGTGACGTTGAAGTTGATCGGCGAGGGCGGCTCGGTGCGGGTGGCCGATCCGGTGTTGCGCGGACTCACCATCGACAACGTCCCGGTGTTGTGGGGGTGGATCTCCGCCGTGGGGATCATGGTCGTGTACGCACTACTGGCGTTTCGGCGCTACTCCAAGCAGGTGGCGGAGGGGCTTCAGCATGCGCCCCTGGGCATCGTGGTGGCCAAGATTGGCGGCCTGACAGCGGTCGTTCTGGGCGCCACGGCCGTGCTGAACTCCAACCGAAGCCTGAATCCGAACTTCCCGATCCAAGGGATCCCGTACGTCCTGCCGGTGGTCGGAGTCCTGTTGATCGTTTCGACCTTTGTTCTCACGCGGACGGCCTACGGTCGCCACATCTACGCGGTGGGTGGCAACGCGGAGGCAGCGAGGCGTGCCGGAATCCGGGTCAACAGCATCCGGGTGTCGGTGTTCGTCATCTGTTCGGCACTTGCAGCCATCAGCGGCATCATCGCCGCATCCAATGCCGGCGGCGTGTCGACGTCGTCCGGTGCCGGAAACACTCTGTTGTACGCAGTGGGCGCCGCCGTCATCGGCGGCACCAGCTTGTTCGGTGGCCGAGGGCGTGCACAGGATGCGGTCATCGGCGGGCTGGTCATCGCAACCATCGCCAACGGCCTGGGTCTGTTGAACCAGGCGTCGTACATCAACTTCCTGGTCACCGGCGGGGTCCTGCTCCTGGCTGCCAGCGTTGACGCGATCTCGCGTCGTCGTCGTTCTGCCTCGGGCCTGGGCTGAGGATGACAACGTCAACCGGCTCGGGGGTTGGGACGAACCAAGAGGACATTCGTCGCCACAACCTGGGAACGCTGCTGGGACACGTGCATCGGACTCGTCGAATTTCGCGTGCCGAACTGACGTCCCTGATGGGCTTGAACCGCAGCACGATCGGCGGACTGGTGTCCGAGTTGGAGTCGCTGGGGCTGGCTGAGCAGAGCAAATCGGTCGGCACCCGAGTCGGCGTCGGGCGCCCTTCTGTTGATGTGGTCGGCGGCTCCAAGCCGTACGTGCTCGCCATCGATGTGCGGGTCGACGGACTGACCGTGGCTCGAGTGGGCCTGGGCGGCATCGTGCAGGCGCGCGCCACCGGGCCCGTGGCAGCCGGACACGACCCCGACGCCACTGCTGATTCCATCGCCGATCTGGCTCGTCTCGTGCAAAAGGAGATCGAACCAGGCGCCATGCTGGTGGGCGTCGCAGTTGGCGTTCCGGGTATGGTCCGCGCCGACGACGGTCTGGTGCGTCTCGCGCCGAACCTGGGCTGGCGGGAACTGCCTTTTGCCGATCTGCTGGTCGAGCGGTTGGGCCTCACGTGTCGCCCGTCTCTGGGCAATGATGCCGATCTCGGAGCCGTCGCGGAGCACCTGCGTGGCGCGGGGGTGGGCGTCGATGACCTGGTGTATCTGTCCGGTGAGGTCGGCGTGGGCGCCGGTATCGTGGTCGGCGGCCGGCCCCTGCATGGATCTGGCGGCTACGCCGGTGAAATCGGCCACCTGCCATTCGCATCCGGTGGCCAAACCTGTCATTGCGGAGCCCGTGGATGCTGGGAGACGGTGATCGGCGCGGCTGCCATCGCCAAAGCGATCGGCTGCCCCGATGACCGCATTCCGCAACTGGGCGAGTTCCTCAATGACATCGACAAGACACCCCCGGCGCTTCGGGAGGTGGCCCGGGACCTCGGTCGCGGTCTGGCCGGCGTGGTCAACCTGTTCAACCCGCGCGTGGTCGTGCTCGGCGGGTACCTACGATCGCTCTACCCGCTTGTCGAAGCTGAAGTTCTGGAGGCTCTGGCTGAAGAGGCGCTCGTGGCCCCGTGGGAAATGGTTCAGATCGCCCTCCCGGGGCTGCGGGGAGACTCGGTGTTGCTCGGAGCAGCTGAGTTGGCGTTCGCGGGTCTGCTGGCTGATCCGGTCGCTCAGCTGGCGTCGGACTCAGGTCACAACGGCTGAGCCAGCCAACACACCGGCCAAGGACTGCTCGGCGGCGCCGATAGCCGCCGACCGGAGGCCGAGCGGACTGAGCCGAATCTGTGGCAGGTGCAGGTCTGCGAAGGTCAGATGGGCGGACATCGCCTCCTCGGCTGCGGGTTTCAGCCACGGGGCTACTGGAACGAAGTAGCCGCCGAGCACGATGGCCGACGGATCGACCATGCCGCTCAGGGCTGCCAGCCCTCGCCCGAGGCTGGACCCGATCTGCGCCAGGCCAGCTGCGACGTCCGGTTCGGAGGCGGCACGTTCGGCGACATGGAGCGCGGTCTCCCATGGTGTCCCGATTTCGGACATCTGCACAGCGCTCAGCATGGCGCGCAAGCCGATGCTGGTCTCCCAGCACCCTGTTCGGCCGCAGCCACAGAGGGCAGTGGCTTCTCCCAGCGGCAGGTGGCCGACCTCGCCGGCAAACCCGGACGCCCCGCGGACCAACGTGCGGCCATGAATCAGTCCAGCGCCGATGCCGATCGTTCCGGTCAGGTACAGCGCGCTGTCGACATCGCGGGCCGCGCCGTGGCTGATCTCGGCGAGTGCGCCGCAATTGGCGTCATTGTCCACGGTGATGGATTGGACGCTGTCACCCACGGCTGGCCGGAGCGCGGCGGCCAGATCCAGATCGGTCCACCTCAGGTTCGGTGCCCATCGGACCACCGTGCTGTCGGCCGACACGAGACCTGGAACCGCGGCCGCCAGTCCGACCAGCCGGCCTCCATCGGCGCGAATCGCGGCGGACCGGTCAGCGATGACCTCCACCACGACCTCAAGCGGTGTCCTGGTGGAGTCGACCGGCCACGTGTCTGAGTGCCGGATCTGGCCTGACAGGTCCATCGTGACGGTGGCGACATAGTCCACGTTGATCTCGACGCCCAGGCCCACCACCGGACCGTCCGCCAAGGTGACCGGCCGCCCGGGTCGGCCGCGCCCCGACGTGACGGTAGCGACCTCGTTGACCAGGCTGTCGTCATTGAGGGTGCCGACAATCGTGCCGACAGTGGCCTTGGCCAGACCGGTGCGCCGCGCCAGCTCAGTGCGGGTCGCTGGACCGTCGTGGCGCAAGGAGGTGAGGACGAGCCCGGTGTTGCGTTGTCTGAGTTCCTCAACCCCAACCGGTCCGGTCGGGTTCACTACCCTCGCACTCCATACAGGTGCTCCAGCGCCAACTGATCGAGGTGCTCGAAGGCCATGCCGCGGACACCGAGTGCCTCGATGTCTGGCAGGTCGCTTTGTTCCAGCCCGGCCCATCCTTCGCCTTCGGACAGGGTCGGGACTGAGAGTTCAGGCACTCGCGCTGCCACGAGCGCAGCCTGCACCTCTGGATCGGCCCGGAAAGCCTGGGCCTTCTCGCGCAGGATCAGATAGTTGGTCATGCACGCCTTCGCTGCGGTCCATACGCCCTCGTCATCCTCGGTGCGCGGCGTCTTGAAGTCGAAGTGGACCGTCCCGTCATAGCCACCGGCCAACAAGGTGTCGACGACCCAGAACGCGCCACGGGCGTTGCCGGCACCAAATCGCAGGTCCTGATCATAGCGCGGCCCGTGCTGGCCGTTGAGGTCGATGTGGAACAGCTTGCCCTGCCACATGGCCTGGGCGTAGCCATGGGCGGCGTTGAGGCCGGCCATCTCCTCGTGGCCGATCTCGGGATTGACGCCGACCAGCTCAGAACGGTCGAGCGTCTCGATGAAGGCCAAGGCGTGCCCGATGGTCGGGAGCAGGATGTCTCCGCGGGGTTCGTTCGGCTTGGGCTCGATCGCGAACGTCATGTCATAGCCCTTGTCGGTGACGAACTCACCGAGGAGGTTGAATGCTTCGCGGTAGCGGTCAAGCGCAGCTGCGATGTCCTTGGCGGCTCCGGACTCAGCACCTTCGCGGCCGCCCCAGCAGACGTAGACCTTGGCGCCGAGTTCGGCGGCGAGGTCGATGTTGCGCATGACCTTGCGGATCGCGAACCGTCGGACATCGCGGTCGTTGGAGGTGAATCCGCCGTCCTTGAACACGGGGTGTCCGAACAGGTTGGTCGTCGCGGTCGTCACGGCCAGCCCGGTGTCGGCCAGGCCCTGCTTCCAACGCTCGATGATGGCGTCTCGGGGGCCGTCCTCGGTGCCGAATGGGATGACGTCGTCGTCGTGGAAGTTCACGCCGTACGCCCCCAGATCGGCGAGCCGCTCAAGGGCATAGATCGGGTCCATGTCGGGCCGGGTCGGGTCACCGAACGGATCGCGACCGCCATAGGCGACGGTCCACAGGCCGAAGGAGAACTTGTCCTCGGGGACAGGTGTCGGAAGGGTCATGATGGTGCCTTTCTGTGGGTCAGAGCTGGTCGCGCAGACGCCGGTAGGCAGCGCGGACGTCGGGCGTGGGTTCGGCTTCGAAGGTGGTGGAGTCCACGCGCGGCCACGGTGGGGGAGCAGCGCCGCCGACCAGCGCCCATGCGGCCTGCCGTGCGGCCCCGCGTGCCACGTACTCACCGGGTGCGGGAACCGTGACGGGACGGCCGAACACCGCTGGCGCAATCCGTTGGACCGCGGGGTTCTGGGCGCCGCCGCCAAGGAGCAGGATGCGCGCGGGGGACTGACCGGTTACGACGGTGAGGTGGTCCACGGCATCGGCGAGCGAACACAGCAGCGCCTCGACGGCGGCGCGGGCGACGTCCTCGCGAGTCGTGGCGGTGGACATGCCAGCCCACGTCCCGGTCGCATCGGGGCGGTTGGGTGTGCGCTCACCGTCGTAGTACGGCAGCACGGTGAGTCCGTGGGCCCCCGGTGACGCAGCGAGAGCCAGGCGTGCCAGCTCGTCGTGATCGACCCCAAGCAAAGTGGCTTGCAACTGCAGGATGCGGGCTGCATTGATCGTCGCGACGAGGGGGAGAAAGTGTCCTGTGGCGTCAGCAAAGCCGGTCACGTGGCCCGTCGGGTCGGTGACGGGGACCGTGCTGATCGTGGAGGCAACTCCCGAGGTGCCGATCGAGACGACGACATCTCCGGGTTGTAGATCCAGTCCGAGCGCGGCGGCTGCGTTGTCGCCCGAGCCAGCGCCTACCACCAGTCCGCTCGAGGTGGCGTCGGCGACCTCATCCGATGCCACGATGCGCGGTAGGACGACTGAGTGCCCCAACGCCATCTCGAGCAGATCGGGGCGCCACTGATCGGCGGGCGTCGAGAAGTAGCCCGTGCCCGAGGCATCACTGCGATCGGTGAAGGGGTCGCCGCCGGTGATGTGTCTCGACACATAGTCGTGGGGGAGCAGCACTCGACGTACTTGAGCCGCGACTGCGGGCTCGTGATCTCGCAGCCAGCGCAGCTTGGTCGAGGTGAACGAGGCGACCAGGACGCTTCCGACCGCTCCCGCGCACGCCGCGGGTCCGCCCATCTCGTTGATCAGGTCGTCGGCTGCGCTGGCAGACCGGGTGTCATTCCACAGGAGCGCATCGAATACAGGACGGTCATGGTCATCGAGCGCGACCATGCCGTGT
>Ga0307487_1001615_pt1 | contig 15653 bp, 14 predicted proteins | sample CBIW12metaG_FD_203665 | JGI IMG/M metagenome (GOLD analysis project Ga0307487, IMG submission 203665) | Sea-ice brine microbial communities from Beaufort Sea near Barrow, Alaska, United States - CBIW 1.2 | ecosystem: Environmental > Aquatic > Marine > Coastal | place: USA: Alaska | collected... | reverse complement strand
CTCAATGCGGTTCAGCTCGCGTTCGCTCATAACAACCAATCCCACCGCCACACTCCAATCCTGCCAAAACAGGGAAGTGTGACACTTCTACTTTGCAGATGTGGGACATTCTAACTTTGCGCGTACACTGACTTATCTCATAATCTATCTTATGCTAAATTATTAGGTATGAAATGCGGCACCCGTAAACTTTCAATTAGAGTGAAGGAGCGTCGGCGAGCATGTATGAACCGCCTTCCCCTGCAAGCGTTTTTTTGTTGATGTCCCTTTGACCCTGCTTCTATGTATTCGGTCTGTTTGTGGGGCGATATCTTGAGCCCTGACCAAGATGAGAAGTCGCGCGATCTGTGTCTGGCAACGACAACCTCTTACCACAAAAACATCGACTTAACGTGAAAAAGCCATTTCGTCGACCAGACCAGCAAATTAGCCAGCTTTCTGTTGCCCATAGCTTTTGTACTTTTCCAAAACGACGTCGATGTCTTCTTGGGAAAGAACGGGAACGGTGCCCGTGCTAAGACAGGTGATATAAAGTGCGGCCAACTCTTCGACTACTTGTGCCAGAAAAAGGGCCTTGTCGAGGGTTGCGTGGCCCGCGATTACGCCGTGATGGGCCAACAGACATGCCCGTCTGTCTTCCAGCGCCGTCAATGCCAGGTCGGAGAGTTCCTGCGTACCGAATGTCGCGTATCCTGCGCATCTGATGTCTGCCCCTCCTGCCCCGGCAATCGTGTAATGGATCGCTGGAATGTCCTTTTCCAGAATCGAGACGGCAGTCGCGTTTCGGGAATGAGTATGCACAACCGCATTCAGATCGTCACGCGACGCCAGTATATCCCGGTGGAAACGCCATTCGCTGGTCGGCAAAATATCTCCGTCGAACGTCCCGTCCCATCGCATTTCGACAATCTGTTCAGGGATCAAATCTTCGTAGGAAACGCCTGTGGGTGTGACGAGCAGGCCACCCTCCACCCGAACGCTGATGTTTCCTGCTGTTCCGATCACCAATCCTTGCTGCTTGATCCTCAAACAGCCCTCGATAATCTGGCTGCGCAGGTCGGCGTGTTTTAGTTTTGGCATACCTCACCCTATCTATGTCGCGAACCACTCTGTTGGAGTGCTTCAACAGTTTGCCGAAAGGCAATTTTCCTAAGAGACGAATTCTGCAAGGATCAAGGAGACACGCTGAAAGGCTTCCTCCCGAGTCCTCTTAATGAAATCGCGCGAAATTTCGATTGAACTTTCGCCGATACCCGCGGCCGGGTTCACGATTGGGCAAAGGGCCGCGTATTCAAGCTCAAGCTCTCGTGCCAAGGCGGCTTCGGGCATCCCTGTCATACCGACGAGATCACAACCATCGTTCTTCAGGCGTCTGATTTCTGCCGCGGTTTCCAACCGGGGCCCGTTAAAGCACGCGTAACATCCGCCGTCGACGACCGGCTGATTGGCCGCTTTCGCCGCTTCGATCAGCTGCATGCGGGTTTTCGCGGTATAGGGCATGGTAAACTCCGCGTGAAATACCGGCGCATCACCGGTCCCATCTGTAAAGGTCATTTCCCGCCCATAGGTATAGTCGATGATCTGGTCCGGCACGGCCAGAACACCTGAATCAAAGTCGGCAGTGATACCGCCGCTGGTGGCAATACCGATCACGCGCGTCACGCCCAGCTGCTTTAACGCCCAGATGTTAGCGCGATAGTTGATCTTATGCGGTGCCAGCATATGCGGATCACCGTGGCGCGGCAGGAACGCAACTTCGTTGCCACCCACCTTGCCGATTTTAATGGCGGCAGAGGGATCGCCATAGGGTGTCGTCACGGTTTCCTGCCGGACGTCCGTGAGGTTGGGCAGGCTGGTCAGGTTTGTTCCACCGATGATCGCGTCCATTTCTAGTACTCCATTTTGAATTGTTATTTTGCGGTCAATGCGTCAGACGCAAAGATCCCATCCTGAGTGATGATTTTCGTGACAAGCTCGGGTGGCGTAACGTCAAATGCCGGATACCACCCCTCAACCAGAGGGGAGGCCGTACGCTGCCCGAGGCACTGCAAGACTTCCTCACCGTCACGTTGCTCCATTTCGACGTCAGATGGCTTTTTTGCCGTCGCATCCGGGGCAAGTACGGTGGCGTAGTAGGGCAGATCGAAATGGTGCGCCGCGATTGCGCCTGTCAGCGTGCCAACCTTGTTGATGACGTGCCCCGACATGGTGACACGATCCGCCGCCGTCATGAAAATCGAGACTTTTCCCTGGCGCATTACCTCTGCCAGCATGCCATCTGTAATCACGGTGGCGGATATCCCCATCTCGGCAGCGCTATGTGATGTAAGCCGCGCACCTTGCAGATAAGGCCGGGTTTCCGTGCACCACAGGCTGACGTCCTTCCCGGCAATCAGCATCGCGCCAAGGGTTTCCATCAACGCGCCCTCGGACCAGCAATGGGTCAGGATTGATGCGCCATCCGGTATTAAACTTGCCGCGTTTTGGCCCACCTGTCGAAGTGCGGCCCGCCGTGAAAGCCAATCGGCACGCACGCTGCTTTCCACGCGGTCCGCGAAACCATCCTTGGTCACTTCCAGAGCATCGAGGTTTTTAGAAATAGCTGTGACTGCTAGGCCGACATTGTTGTTGGTAGGACGGGTTGCAATCAACCTAACGGCTGCACGTTTGAGAAAGCCTGCGCGCGCCTGCGGTGCCAACTGTGATTCTGCGTGTCGCGCGGCCAGCACCATACCTGCCCCCGCTGCATAGAAGGGACCATTGCTTTGAGTCACCATCTGTTCAATCGCTTCTGCCACCTCATCGTAAGATTGGCAGGAGACAACAGAGACCTCGAACGGGAAAACCCGCCGATCCAGAATGTGCGTGCCATGCGCATCCAGCACGACACTTTTGGAATAGATCGTCGGCCAATTTATGTCGTCAGCGTTCATTGGTGCACTCGCTTGATGGTGTTGGAAGGTTGCTGCGGGCGTCGGTCATTCAGCGGCCCATTGAATAGAATTCGGCATTCGGGCGCATGTTGGTCACGTTTGCCATCCGGTTAGACAGACCAAAGAATGCTGTGATGGCGGTAATGTCCCAGATGTCTTCGGGCTCGAATCCGTGGGAATTTAACGTATCCATGTCGGCAGCGCTGACCTCATACGCGGCATCAGACACTTTCAACGCGAAATCCAGCATCGCTTTCTGGCGCGCGGAAATGTCCGCCTTGCGGTAGTTCGAAGAAATCTGATCCGAAATCAACGCGTCCTTGGCCCGAATACGCAGGACAGCACCATGGGCGACAACGCAGTATTGACATTGGTTGGCCGCACTGGTCGCCACAATGATCATTTCGCGTTCGGCCTGAGACAGGTTGCCGTCCTTTTCCATGATCGCGTCATGATAGGCAAAGAACGCGCGGAATTCGTCTGGACGATGCGCAAGGACAAGAAAAACGTTTGGCACAAAACCGGCCTTCTCTTGAACTGCGGTGATGCGGTCAGCGATGTCTTTGGGCAGATCTTTCAGCTCGGGAACCGGAAAGCTGCTAATCGGGTGATCCATGTCAATTTTTCCTGTTTTCGGTTGCAGTTTGGTTCTGGACAAGCGTGCGATGGTGTCTCAGATATTCGGTCTGCGGGTTGGGATAGGTGTCTTGTTCCGGTGCAATTTCAACCATGCAGGTATGCGCAGCGCAGCCTTGGCCAAACTGTGAACTGCGGATGTCGCGCGTGACGACGTTGGGGTTGCCCGACAATTCCAGTGTGGGTTGATTACCGGATGAAAGCAGCCATGACCCCGTTGGCAAAGACGCAACACCCCGTCTGATGTTGGTTGTCAGACGCGCTGCAGCCAGGCAGGCACCCCGTTCATTGCTGATCCGCACCAGCGAACCCGTATGGATGCCTAGAGCGGCCGCATCATCGGGATGCATCACCACCTGTTCACGTCCGTTTTGCTTGTCTTTGGTACTTGCAGGTTCCGATTCTAACTGGCTGTGCAAGCGTCCACGGGGTTGCGGTGAAATCAGTTGAAACTGACCTTTGGCGCCAGACGGTTGATCGCCACCCCATTCCTCCGGATGCAGCCATGTCGGATGCGCAGGGCAATCATCATATCCGAGGGCTGCCAGCTTTGAGCTGCATAGAATGATCTTGCCACTTTCGGTCGGCAATGGATGTGCATCCGGATCTTCGCGGAACCGCGCCAGATAGACGTGGTGTTCCTTGACGGGGACCGGGGCCGATCCTTCTTTCCAGAACGTGTCAAAATCTGGCATGACAAAGTCATGTTGTTCTGCAGCATCCATACGGCAGTTGTCATAGATATACCTGAGCCAAGCCATTTCATCACGCCCCTCGTCAAACTTGGCTCGCACACTAAGTTTGTCCGCGATGGCCGCGAAAATCTCCATATCCGAGCGCGCGTTTCCGATCGGGTCAATAACCTTGTGCATTGCCAGTATGCGGTCGCTTCGTCGGTTGCCGGCAATATCGTTGCGTTCAAGTGATGACGTCGCAGGCAGTACGATATCCGCGCGCTGCGCTGTGGCGGTCCACATCGGGTCCTGAACGATCACTGTCTCGGGCCGCGTCCACGCGTCCTCAAGCCTGTAGAGATCCTGATGATGGTGAAACGGATTGCCCCCTGCCCAATAGACCAGTCGGATATCAGGATAGGTGCGGGTTTCCCCTTCGTAGTCAAAAGATGCACCGGGCTGAGAAAGCAGATCGGTTATCCGTGCCACCGGAATGAAACTACCCGTCGGATTTTCAAGCTTCGATATGGTCGGGGAAAGGCCAATCCCAAAGGTTGATCCGACACCGCCCAGCGATCCATAACCGTAGCCGATACCGCCGCCGGGCAATCCGATCTGTCCCAAAATCGCAGCAAGGCCAAGCCCCGCCCAGAATGGTTGCTCGCCAAACCGGGCACGTTGCAAGCTCCAGCTGACGGTCAGCATAACCCGCCGACCCTGCAATGCGGGAACGAGCGCACGGATCATGTCTGCATCCAGACCTGTGATCCCTGCCGCCCATTCGGCGTTCTTTTCGATGCCGTCCTTTGCGCCGGTCAGATAGTTCAAAAACTGATCGGACCCGCTGCAAGCGGTGTTCAGAAATGAGACATCATGCCACCCCGCCTTGACGATTTCGCCGCTCAACCCCAGCATCAATGCGGTATCCGTGTTGGGTCGTATTGGCCACCATTCGGCATCGACCCAGTCGGGCAGATCATCGCGTGATGGCGACACCAGCACGATCCGGACCTTTCTTTCGACCAGCCGTTTAAGGTAAATTTCCAGCTTATGACGCGCTATTCCCCCCGCTTCGATCTGCGAGGTGCGCGGCGACAGGGCGCCGAAGACAATCAAAGTTTCACAATGTTCCGCGACGCTGTCGAGCGTGGTCCCGGCACCATTGCTTGCCGCGCCCGACCCAAGCACATGGCGCAGGATGACCGGGCCTGCCGCCACGCTGTAGGTATCGCGGTGGTCGGTAAAGCCGCCGACAAGGTTCAGCATGCGTTTGAGCAAGCTCGATGCGTGATGCAGCCGTCCGGCGCTTGTCCATCCGTAGGATCCTGCGAAGATCGACGCATTTCCATGATCATGCCGCACACGGTTGATTTCGTCTGTGACCAGCGTCGTGGCCTGATCCCAGGACACCGGCACAAAGGGGCCCCGGCCCCGATTTTTGCCTGCATCTTTCCCGCGGTTCTCCAGCCAGCTTTTGCGCACCATGGGTGTGTCTATGCGACGCGATTTGTCAGTCCAACCGCGAACGGACTGGATCAGCGGCGACGGAAATGCATCCTCGGGATTCGGCACGACATCCGTAATCTGGCCGTCTTTGACATGGACCTGATAGGCCCCCCAATGACTGCAATGGCTAAAAACCCCGGAACGCGTCATGCAGTATCTTCCTTGCCATTTACGTTTGAGGGTTTCGGCATACGGGCCGTTTGTCTTTCGGTGGGCAGGACATCCTTATAGGTCTCTGTCTCCACTCCAAGTTCCGCCATGATTTCAGCCGTGTGTTCTGCAAATGACGGCGGCGCGCGGCGGTACGAAACCGGGGTTCGCGACAGCTTTATCGGGCTTCCCGTGCCGCGGTGACCATTCGCATCAACGACCATTTCGCGGTGCAGAGTATGTGGATCTGTCGCTGCTTCGGCGATGTTGCGCACCGCACCACAGGGCACGCCTGAACGGATCAGCGTTTCGGCAATTTCCGAGCAATCATGATGTGCCAGTACGCGTTCAAGATATTCTTTCAACGCATCCCGATTGGCCACACGGTCTGCGTTGTTCCGAAAATTCGGGTCTTCGGCCAATTCGGCCGCGCCAAGGGTCCGACATAGGGTCGCAAACTGACCATTGTTCCCTACCGCCAGAAAGATCGGATCGCTACGGGTCGCATAGGTGTCATAGGGGCTGATATTGGGGTGAGCATTGCCTGCCCTATCTGGGGTTTTACCGTTCAGATAGAAATTCGGCAGGTGTGGGTGCAGCATTGAGAACCCACAATCATAAAGTGTGGTCTCGACAAACTGGCCATTGCCGCTTTTGTTGCGTTCATGCAGCGCCATCATGATACCGATCACGGCATTCAACCCGGTCGCCATGTCGACCACAGGCAGCCCGACACGCAGCGCCTCGCCACCAGCTTCGCCATTCACGCTCATGATACCGCAAACGGCTTGGAGCGCTGCGTCATACCCCGGCAATCCACCTTTTGGACCTCCGGCACCGAAACCCGATATGCGACTATGGACAAGGCCCGGATTTCGCTTTTCCAGCAGGTCGCGGGTAATGCCCCATTTTTCAAGCGTACCGATTTTAAAATTTTCGATCAGCACATCGGCGCCGTCGATTAGGCGCAGAAACAATTCCCGGCCTGCCGGTTGCGCAATATCAAGGCCGATGCCTCGCTTGTTGCGGTTCAGCCCCAGAAAATAGCTGGCGGCATCCCCCTCAAAGGGTGGCCCCCAGCCGCGAGTCTCATCACCTTGTGGCGGTTCAACTTTGATCACGTCCGCCCCGTGATCAGCAAGGATCTGCCCTGCATAAGGCCCGCCCAACACCCGACTGGCGTCGATAATCCTGATGCCGTTCAATGCGCTGTTTGAGTGTTCTGTCATGATCTGTAACCGCCTTGCATTATCCAGGTTGAATTTGATCGACGAACTTCGGGTAGGTCTCGGTAAGCGTTTCAAGCACCTCGCCACGCAAAAGCTCAAGGGTGTCCGCATCGGGCGGCGGTGTATTGGGGGTGCGCACCGCCTTCGCAAACTCAAAACCTGTATTATCAATCACCGACTGCAAATCATGACCGGGGTGCAGCCCCGCCAGTTGGAAACGCCCTGCATCCCGGTCAAAATCAAACAGGGCTTTGCCCGTCACAAGCGCATGTGGCCCACCGGGGCGGTAGGTGCCGGGGTCCGACACACCGGGCGCGGAAATGAAATCAACCTTGTCTACAAGAACGCGCCGGGAATGATCCTCTCGAAACAGAATGACCTTCGGGACAACAAAATACAGAAAGGAAGAACCGAACGAACCAGGCCAACGCACAGGCGTCTCAGGGTAGGGTTCCGTGCCCACAAGATTGATATTGGCCTGCCCGTCAATCTGACCGCCGCCCAGAAAGAAGGCGTCGATGCGGCCCTGGGCCGCACTGTCGAACAATTCGGCAGATCCGTTGGTAAAGAAATTATGCTGAACGGAACCAAGAATGGAAATTCGGACCCGTGGCCCGCCTGCCATCCTTTCGCGGGCTCTGTGCAGCATCGCGGCAGCAGCCGGTATCGGAGAGGCAGCGCCTACTGCAATTGTGCGACAGCCCACCAGCAAATCAGCAATGGTGCAGATCAGATGCTCTTTGGGGCTGGCGGGTGTCATGACCGTGCCCCCTCGCTGAGGTAGGTATTCAGCCAGTCGTCAAACCCTTCCTGGGTCCGCGCTGCTTTTGCGTAGGACAGCAGCGCATCGCTGTCGGTCTCGTATTCACCGCTTAATCCATAGGGCCACGCACCTTTTGGGGCCAACGCGATGCCGTTCACATATATCGCTGGCAAGGTCCCCGCAGCCGATTCCTCTGTTTCAAACAGACTTCCTTCAATCACTCTTTCTACTGTGATAAAGGTCCGTTTTGCCGCAAATGCCATGCTGGCCAGTTCACGCCGCCGACCTATCAGAACATTCCCTTCGCTGTCGGCAACTGCAGCATGAAACAGCGCCACATCCGGCAGGATGGGTGGTACGATAACGATCTCGTCGGCCTTGTCAGACATCGGGTTCTGGATGACTTTCCAGTCAACCCGATGACGCAGAACGTCTGATCCGATCAAACCGCGGATTGCCATGAAAGGGACGCCTTTTTGCGCCGCCATCAGACCGGCATGGATGGCCGGACAGGTGGCATCGCGTATGTGGGTTGAACCCTCGGACACAGCACGCCGGAAACAGGGCGCGCCACCTGCTTCACCCAATGTCATCGCACTTGTCTCAACAGATCGAACCTTTCCCGCGCCGATCAGGATGTCAGGCTGCAAGCCACCCGTCGGGACACAGACAAGATCAAGATCGCGGGCCGTCCCTGCCAGAATATGAGGCATAACGGCCATGCTGACACCGGCATAGTCCACAGGGAGCGCCAGTTTCGTTCCGCTTTCGATTTTGGCGGCGATCTCGGACAGGGTCATCAGGGCGTCAGACATGTTGCACCTTGCCCCTCAACGCTTTGGGTATCCGTCTCATGTCACTGCCTCCGACGTGAGCGGGACTTCGATCAGTTGTGGGCCGTCCACCTTTTTCAGTGCTTCTGCGAGAGCGGTATCCAGTTCCGCGACAGTTTGCACACGGCTGGCCGGAACGCCGTATCCTTTGGACAGTTGCACCCAGTCGATGCGCGGGTTTTCGATATCCAACAGGCTGTTCGCGCGCTCATCCGGTGCCATGGCCCCGACGCGCAACATCTCGCCACGCAGGATTTCGTAAGTATGGTTCGCACAGACGACAATGGTCACATTCAGCTTTTGCTGGGCGAGCGACCATAGGGTCTGAACCGTATAGCTGGCGCTGCCATCCCCGGTGATACACAGGATCGGGCGATCAGGACACGCAATTGCCGCCCCCAGCGCAAGCGGCATTCCGGCACCAATGGCCCCGCCAACATTGCCCAACAGATCATGCCGGCCTGCACCCCGCGAGGTATCAAACAGGCTCCGGCTGGATGTGACGCCTTCATCTACCACGATCATATCATCGCAAATATGCCGTGCGATCACCGTGGCGAAGGTATCAGGGTTCAGTTTGCCTTCGGGAAGGTCGTTGGCTTGCGCGGTGACGGCATCGGATTGTGTTTCTACTGCCCCTGTTGCATCCCGCAACCGCGATAGGGCGTCCAGAACATCTTGCTGGGGCGTCGCGAATGTCAGCAGTCGGGTCGCGGGGTCGACAACCCGGCTTGGCAACCCCGGATAGGCAAAGAACGCGACTGGCTCGGCCGCGCCCAGCAGGATCAATGTATCGTAGCCTTGCAACATCGACACGGCCGCCGCGACGGGAAACGGGATGCGATCAAGTGATGGCAGGCCACGACCGCGTTCGATACGGCCCGTCGCATGGGGCACCAACAGGGTGGCACCGGTTTCCGCCCCGATCTGCCCGGCCATCTTTAAGCCTGCGCCAAAACAGGCGTCACCACCCAGAATTAGGCCAACCTTCTTGCCTGACGCCAATTCTTGCGTCACGGCTTCCAAGGCGCTCGCGTTGCATTGTTCCTGCGCTGCAACCTTGTCCGGTGCGATTTTTCCGTGCCCTTCGCTCCATGCCAGATCGGCTGGCAGAACCAGGCAGAAAATCTGGCCACCGTTCTCTTTTGCCGCGGCGACTACATAGGCGGTATCGGCGGCAAGGTTCCGGCAATCTGTAGAAGAACGGATGACGTGAGAATAGGGGCGTGCCGTCCCCTCCACATCAGAATTGAGAGGGGCGTCGTATTCCTTGTGAAAGGTTGCATGGTCACCGATGATATTAACGATCGGCGTATGCGCCTTTTTCGCGTTGTGCAGCCCGGCCAGACCATTGGCCAATCCCGGCCCAAGATGCAGCAAGGTCGCCGCCGGTTTGCGCGTCATGCGGCCATAACCGTCGGCTGCACCTGTTACACTGCCTTCGAAGAGACACAGGATCGACCGCATTTCCGGATGGTCGCCCAATGCGGCGACAAAGTGCATTTCGGAGGTTCCCGGATTGGCAAAGCAAACCTCCACCCCCGCGTCGGTCAGCGTTTCGATCAAATCATGTGCGCCGCTTGCAGCCATTGTCTATTCCACTCAGGCCACTGATTGAATTCGGTGCAGTTCATCCGGCGCGAACACACCGTCACAGGTCGCGATATTTGTTACCAGATTTGGCGGGGTGATATCGAATGCAGGATACCAGCCTTTTGCAAATTCTGTTGCCGTACGGTGGCCCAGACAATGCAGCACCTCATCAGGGTCACGCATTTCCATCGGGACGTCCTTTGGTGTCATAGCGGAGAAATCCGGCTTCTTGACCATGGCTGTGAAAGGAATGTCGAAATAGCGCGCTGCTATTGCAAGCTGTAGTGTACCGACCTTGTTTATGACGTGTCCGGCACCCGTGACGCGATCTGCTGCCGTCATCAACCGTGTGACTTTCCCGGCATCCATTGCCGCTGCACCCATGTTATCCGTGATGACGGTCACATCCACACCCATCTCACCAATGCTATGTGCCGTAAGCCGGCTGCCTTGGAGGTATGGACGGGTCTCTGAGCAAATCATCTGGAATTTCTTTTCCGCACGAAGGGCTGCTGCGACCATTTCCATGATCGTGGATTCGCCCCAGCAGTGGGTAAGGATGGTATCACCGTCCGCAATCAAACCGGCAGCATATTCGCCAAGGTACACGCCAGTTGCACGATGCTCTTCCCACAAGGCGTGGACTGCATTCGTTGTGACCCCGACCAAATCGTCGTTGTCGACAAAGCCCGGCACCTTTTTCATCACCCGCGAAACGGAGGTGAGGATCATATTGTTGGTTGGTCGTGTCGCGATCAGGCGTTTCGCCGCGCGATCGAAACATGCCATCCTTTGCTGAGTATCCGCCAGTTTCTCTGCGTCAACAGCTGCCAGAACAAGCCCGGCGCTCGCGGCGTAGTATGGGCCGCCGCTTTGCGTGACCATATCTTCGATAGCAACGGCAACGTCCTCGACAGTTCCACATTCAACATACTCGACTTTGAGCGGAAAAATTCTGCGGTCCAAAATCTGTACTTTGCGGTCCGCGATGAGGACGCTTTTGTCATGGAGCGTTGGCATATCAACTTTTACGCCTGCCATATCCACTTCTCCTTATTTGTTTTGACCGTAAGAAGCCGTTCCTCAAAGCGCTTGGGAAGGCGCGTAAGGAAAGATTGCCACTGCTATGCTGTGAAAATTGGCTGGCCGGAGCAGACCCGGCCAGCCAACAACGTTATCAGTCAGACTTGATGCCCGGATTCAGGTCGTTGGTGGTGAACTCCGACGCATCCATGACGCGGTCGATCTCGCCAGTATCAAGATAGAATTGTTGATATTCCATCCAGATATCGGCCTCCATCCAGAGATAGCCATTTTTGCGGGTGGCATCGCTCTTAGCGAGGCCGTTTTGCACACCGCTGGTCATCCGCCAGACCATCTTCTCCTCTGAATCGAGTTGACCGGGATAGGCCGCAACGATCTTGGCGACATACTCAGGCTTTTCTTCAGAGAGTTTCAGACCCCGCGCAATCGCGCGCAGCACTTTCTCGACCAATTCGGGCCGTTCTTGAACCGTCTTCGTTTCAGCGATGATCACATCACCGTAAGAATTCACCGCATAATCCGAGAGCAACATGCTTTGCCAGATCTTGCCTTTGATGTTTTCGGGTGCATCTTCCTGAGCCGTTTCCATTTCGATCTGGAAGGTCTGGTTGGTGACCCAGCCGGAAAAATAGTCTATCTGGCCCGTCAGCAACGGCTCTGCGCCACCTTGAACTATCTGGATTTGAAGACTGTCATAATCGACGTCATTCTCCTTCGCGAACGCCTTCAGAAAGGCCTCGCCATCGGACTGAATGCCGATCCGCTTGCCTTCCATATCCTTTGGAGTTGGTTCGGGCGCGCCTTTGTCCGCAAGTCGGATATATGCGTATGGCCCGCCCTGGATCAGCGCCCCTACCGCCGTGATATCGATAGGCGTCGACGCCAGCCTTGCGCGGAACACACTTGTGCCGAACACGATGCCGAAGTCGGCTTGACCAACACCAACAGTCGAAATCGGGTTCTTGCCCGGACCGCCGTCAAGCAGTTCGATCGCAATACCTTCTTCTTTGAAGTATCCTTCGACATCCGCTGCCATTAGTGCCGAATATTGACCGTTCCGAAGCCACCCCAATGCAATTTTCACCTCCTCTAGGTCTTGGGCAAGCGCGGCCCCTGTGGCGGGCAATGACAGTAATGCTGCCGCTGCGGCGGCAATCAAAGATCGTTTCGTAATCATTTCGCTTCTCCTTACGTTTCATTTTTGCGCGCATGGGCAAGCCGGATTTTGCACTGCGTAAAGTCGCGGTTACCTGTCATTGTTTTCTGCCCAGTTCATTCTCTGACCCAAGTGGTGAATGATGCTATAGACCGCGAAAGAGAATACGGCCGCTACCAGCGCAACGGCGTAGACCAGCTCCCCTTCGTAGGCCATCATGCCCTGATTGATCACATAGCCCAGACCGGTGCGGGAAATCATCCACTCGACGGCAATCGCGATCACGATGCTTGCGCTGCCGGTGATCTCCTGCGCTGCTATGATGAACGGGATTGAATAGGGCAACCGCACTTTCACGAACACTTCCCAAAGCGAGGCATCAAGGATACGCATTCTGTCCAGTACAATGGGGTCCACGGCCTGCAAACCCCGGTAAGTGTTTACCAATACCGGGAAGAACCCCGCCAGTGTCACGACCGTGACTTTGGTGGCAAAACCATCGCCCACCGCAAGGGCCAGAACGGTCACGATAATGACATAGGGCACGTTCCGAATGGTGATCGCTGCCGGCATGATCGCATTTCGGCTAACGGGAAGTGAAACAAACAGCATCGCAAGCCCGATTCCCACCACGTTGGCCAGAACGAAGCCCGCCCCGGCCACTTTCATAGTGTGCAAAAAGTGCTCTGTGATTAGATCGCGGTTTTCAATGAGCGATAGCAGTACTTTTTGGGGATCGGGAATGACAAAACTGGGCAAATCCGATGTGTAGATTATCAAGTACCACAACCCAAATATTGATACGATTGGCAAAAGTACCTTAGCCGGCCCCTTAAGAAGCTGGCCGATCAATCCCAAAAAAACGGGTGAAGTCGGGGAATGTTGATCATCTTGTTTCGTCATGCGCCTGCCGCCAGATCATGAAAAAGGGTTCTGCGAAGCTGTGCTGTTTTTTCGATGAATTCTCTCGTTTCCCGAAAGGATTTGTCGCGAGGACGGGGAGCATCGATCTTGACGATCTCATGCACCTTGCCGGGTGAAGCCGAAAAGACGACCACACGGTCCGACAAAAGCACCGCTTCGTCGATGTGATGGGTTACAAACAGGATCGTTCGGGGTCTTACTTCAAGCTCGCGCGCAAACCACTCGCCCATCTCCTCACGCTTCATTTCATCCAACGCGGAAAACGGCTCGTCCATCAGCAACAGCTCAGGATCATGCGCAATCGCGCTGGCACAATTGACCCGCTGCAACATCCCGCCTGACAACTGGCTGGGCTTTTTCCGTTCGTGCCCTTCAAGGCCAAAATCACGAAGGAGCTGGTCGGCCGGAAATCCGACCCGGCCGGCAACCTTCTGGGTAAACTTGACATCATCCAACGCCCGTTTCCAAGGCAACACCGCGGGACGTTGAGAAACAAGGCCCAGCTTTTTCTGCCGCCGCATTTCCTTCGGTACGGCACCGCCGATCAGAACTTTCCCTGTCGTAGCTTTTTCCAAATCCGCCACGATCCGCAACATCGTCGTCTTGCCACAACCCGAGGGGCCCACGAACGAAACAAACTCTCCAGCCTCTATTTCGAGTTCAACATCTGCCAAGGCCTGCATCGAACCGAACTTGCGGCCGATACCTTGGATGGAGACTGACAACGACAATGTGGGTCACTCCTTCGAATTTGTGCTTGTCACGATAGGTTGGCGCAAAATAGTAGTTGAGCAAAGCGCTTAATTATCCACACTTTGTTGCATAAATTCGAACACACCAGGAGAGGCGGACCAACCATGGCACAGCAACTTTCAACCGCGCTTGTTTCGCAGGCTATCTTCTCAAGGGCTTTGCAGTACTTTGCGCGCGTTGCTTCTGTTGGTTCGATCAGGGAAGCATCGCGTCAGCTGAACGTTTCCCCCTCGGCGGTCAGCCGTCAGATCCAACAGCTCCAGGACCGTCTAAACGTGCAACTTTTCTATAATCTCGGCAATACCCTGCGGCTATCGCCAGCAGGAGAGGCATTGCAGGCATATTGCAACGAAATGGACGCCTCGCTCGATGACACGGTCACGCAGATCGGTGCGCTTTCAGGGAACTTCGTGGGTACCTTGCGCATCGCCAGCGTCGACAGTTTCGCAAACTTTGCCTTAGCCAACTTGCTTGGCGCCTTCGCGTTGGAACATCCAAACATACGGATTTCTGCACATATTGCAGCTGCGCAGGACGTTGCTGAAAATGTACGCAACGGAAGTGCCAACATTGGATTCACGTTTTCTCTTACAGAGGAAGACATCCTCGAAAAAATAATCGTCCGTCATTGCCCAACCCAGGTTGCAGTTTCGAAGGATCACCCGCTCGCGCAAAAAGAAAATGTTACTTTCGAGGATTGCTTGGGCTTCAATATCGGCATTCTTTCCCCATCCACAAAAATTCGCCAAGAACTCGAACTGGCCTCGACACTTGCCGACGCGACCTGGCCTAAGTGCATCGAAACAAATTCCTTCAATCTCTTGCGTCGCCTTGCGCTGAGTGGGCAGTACGTAACCTTTCAACCGAAATACCCGAATTTAAGAATACCGGCCGTCGAGAGTGAACTGGCGTTCCTGGCGATTGAGGCCAAACTTCCTTCGGAAACGGAAGAATTTGCGGTAGTCATAGACCGCCGTATCCGGCAATCTACCGCCCTATCCCGGTTTGCGGATTTCAGCGTGGAATTTCTGACAGGTAAGAAAATCTAGCTGCCGACAAAGCCGTTGGAATCGGAACTATGCGGTCGGCTTGATGGCAGCCATTATCCCAATCTGAGAAAAAGCGTCTGACTGGTTACAGATCAACACGAGCGTAGATCTGTCAATCGGCGCTTGGGCAATTAGAACGATCCGAGCTGCCTAATGCAGGCAATCTCACAAGCGAATGATAACGGACCCGACATCAGATATAATATATGCGTGCTTATGCGTTTTTCCGTCTGTTTTTCAGGGTATCTTCGAAATTGGGTGGCTCAAATGCCGCATCCGCCGCCACCCAGCTAAATGGTCCGTCCTGAACAACTCACATCCATTTGATTTATGTGTAGAAAGCGGCGATTTTACTGGGCATGAGTTGCAGGGTTTTGTATTCTGGCAATAGAAACCCTGCAAATTCAAGC
>Ga0307487_1001614_pt1 | contig 15655 bp, 14 predicted proteins | sample CBIW12metaG_FD_203665 | JGI IMG/M metagenome (GOLD analysis project Ga0307487, IMG submission 203665) | Sea-ice brine microbial communities from Beaufort Sea near Barrow, Alaska, United States - CBIW 1.2 | ecosystem: Environmental > Aquatic > Marine > Coastal | place: USA: Alaska | collected... | reverse complement strand
GAGAGTTTAGTGGTCCGCAGGACAACCCATCCAATTGCAGTGCCTAAAGGTCCCAACTTTTCAAGGTTCATCACTTTGGCTACTTCTTTTGCGGTTACAATTCCCATGGATGTCAGTTTAGGTTTTAGGTAAAGATAGCGATTTGAAATGTAGCCTGATTTATCAAGGCCTCGTAACCAGTTGAACGGTATTTTGAGTAACCTGTTTCAGCAAAACTTCCTTGTCTTTCTCAAGGGTTTTTAAAGCCAGGTCGTCAAAATGCCTGATTGTATATAAGCACACTCCGGTAATAAATTCTACTTTAAACCGGGCTTTTAAATGTTGAATTAGCCTCTCGAGGTTGTTGAACCGGTTATCTACACAAACCGCAAAACTGATGGCTGAATTTTGAATTAGATCTACCTTCATCTGGTAAAGATGGAACAATTTAAAAATATCGCTGATATTTTCCTCTACCATAAATGAAAAATCGAGACTGGAAAGTGAGATAAGCACCTGTCCTTTCTTGACAATAAAACAGGGAATCTCCGGGATAAGGCTTTGTCCTTTGCTCACGGCTGTGCCGGCATCTTCAGGAACTATGAAGGATTTTACGAATAATGGAATTTCCTTGCGCTGGAGCGGTTGCAGGGTTTTAGGGTGAATTACAGAAGCTCCGTAAAATGCCAGTTCTATGGCTTCTTCATAGGAAATTTGATGCAACAATTGCGGATTTTCAAACATCCGCGGATCGGCATTCATCACCCCGGGAACATCCTTCCAGATAATCACTTTTTCAGCATTCAGGCAATAGGCAAAAATAGCGGCCGTATAATCGCTTCCTTCCCGGCCCAATGTGGTTGTAAAGTTATTGGCATCAGAACCTATAAATCCCTGGGTAAGATATAATTTACCGGGTTTTACCCCGTTTGAGATCTTCTCCTGGGTTTCTTCCCAATTTACCCTGGCATCACGGTAGGTGCTGTCGGTTTTAATAAACTGCCGGGCATCTATCCAGGTGTGTTCGACCCCCTGAAATTTTAAATATTCGCTTACAATTGTTGAGGAGAGCAATTCCCCGAAACACACCATTTGATCATATACAAAATCGTATTGTACAGATTTGTTGTGTTTCATAAAATTAGTGAGTTCCCTGAAAAAAGCATCGATCTTCTCAAAAACAGGAGCTTGGTTTGATTCAAAAAGCTGATGAGCTAAATCCAGGTGATACTCTTTGATAGCAGATAAATTTTTCCCCGGAATGTCCCTGGAGCCAAGATATTCGGCAATCACAATTTCAAAGGCATTGGTCATTTTTCCCATTGCTGAGATCACGATAACTTTATCCTGAAAGCCTGTTTTTTGAAGTACCCTGAGAACATTTTTAACTGAGGCTGCATCTTTTACCGATGCGCCGCCAAATTTAAATATCTCCATTTATATTATTTGAGGTTTTCCCGGATCCCGGTTTCGTCCATATGTACGGTGTACCAGTTCTTTTTGATGTCGGCCCCGGTATTTTCGTAAAATTCGATCGCATTTTTATTGCCTTCAGAAACCACCCATTCAACTCTTTTAACGCCATTATCGTGGCCGTATTGAACAACTCTTTTGTACAATGCTCCTCCAAGCCCGGTACCGCGCATGGATTCCCTAACGATAAGGTCTTCCAGATGTACGGTGCGGCCTTTCCAGGTAGAGAACCTGAAATAAACCAACGCCATCCCCTGGATCCTGCCATCGACATCGGCTACAAAACATTTAAAATTACCTTCGTCAAAACCTTCCTTTTCAAGGTCTTCAAGGCCTATCTCAACTTGTTCTGAAGCATTTTCGTAAGCGGCCAGTTCCTTGATAAGCTCAAGTACTTGTGGCATATCTTCTCTTTTCGCTTCTCTTATCGTGTATTCCATGGATTCAGTGCTTTTTACAAATTTAGCAATTGAAATTGATTAAAGCGTATTAAAAGCACTTATAGATATGGAGTATTATCTCATTTCAAATAAGCGTTCATCGCAATTTCATCCATTTGCACTATATGCCAATCCTTTAAAACCGTAGCCCCGCTGCGTTCGTAAAATTCAATTGCAGGGGTATTCCAGTCAAGAACAACCCACTCTGTGCGCTTAACTCCATGTTCCCTCGAATAGTCAATTACTTTTTTGTACAAAGCGCTCCCCAGTCCTGTACCGCGCATTTCCCGGCGCACCACCAGGTCTTCAAGGTGCACGGTGCGGCCCTTCCAGGTAGAATACCGGTAATAAACCAGGGCCATTCCCTGAATAGCCCCATTTACCTCGGCAACAAAACAGGTAAATAAGGGATTGTCCCCAAAACCGTCTTTTACAAGATCTTCTGCGGTAATAACCACGGCATCGGGTTCTTTTTCAAAAGCTGCCAATTCTTTTATGAGTTCCAGCACCTGTGGCATATCTTTAGGGCCGGCTTGTCTAATTGTATAATTCATAGTTTATGTTAATGATTCACAAAAATAAACATTTGAGGGAGATATAAACTGCGAAAACGTTGTAGTAACCTTTTAATTTGAATATTTTTGCCGCATCATAACCCACATATCAGTAAAATGGCCAAACAAAACCAAACTTTAGGTGAATTTATAATTGAAAATCAATCGGATTTCGCTTTTTCATCCGGAGAACTCTCACGCTTGATAAATTCTATACGTTTGGCTGCCAAAGTGGTGAACCACGAGGTAAATAAAGCGGGTCTTGTCGATATTATTGGTGCATACGGAGAAACCAACATTCAGGGCGAAGATCAGCAAAAACTGGATGTATATGCCAATAATGCCTTTATAAAGACTTTGACCAACCGGGAAATCGTTTGCGGAATTGCTTCTGAAGAAAATGATGATTTTATAACAATTGCAGGTTGTAATAATGATCATAAAAATAAATATGTCGTATTGATGGATCCTCTTGACGGAAGTTCAAATATAGATGTGAATGTATCTGTAGGGACAATATTTTCAATATACCACAGGATAACACCTGTGGGGACACCGGTTCAAAAGGAAGATTTTTTACAGCCGGGGAATAAACAGGTAGCTGCGGGTTATATTATTTATGGAACTTCTACTATGCTGGTCTACACCACAGGACATGGAGTGAACGGATTTACCCTTAACCCGGCAATTGGCACCTGGTATTTATCCCATCCGGACATGAAATTCCCTGAAACAGGAAATATCTATTCCATAAACGAAGGGAATTATGTGCATTTTCCGCAAGGGGTAAAGGATTATCTCAAATATTGCCAGGAAGAAAAAGAAGACAGGCCCTATACCTCAAGATATATAGGCTCTATGGTGAGTGATATTCACCGGAATATGATCAAGGGCGGAATTTTTATTTATCCAAAAAGTTCTAAAGCTGTTAACGGGAAACTCCGACTTTTATATGAATGTAACCCCATGGCCTATATCGTGGAACAGGCAGGAGGAAAGGCCAGCGACGGGTTTACAAGAATAATGGACATTGTTCCAACAGAGCTCCACCAAAGGGCTCCTTACTTTTGCGGAAGCACTAAGATGGTAGAGAAAGCAGAAGAATTTATGACTAAAAATGAAAATTAACCTCTATTTTTCTCTACTAAATATTTATAATCTTCAAAATCTATTCTTCCGCTAAAAATCTGAATGGAACGATTTATAATGGGTTCTGCGATTGTTGCGGTAAAACCTATGGCTAAAGCGTATTTTTTTATCAAATGAACTTCTTCCTCATCTATTTCATGGTCTGCATAAATGATCTTGAATAAATCGTGAAGCCTTTCAAGTCTGTGCTCATAGGTGTTTAGAGCATGTACAGGGTAAGCTTTGGGGTTTTTTATTACTTCCAAATATTCCGTTTCGCTTATATCCAGTTTTGCGGCAAAACGTCGCAATTGAGCTTCTTCAAGTTCATTTATTTCACCATCAACAGCCGCCAAATGGACGATAGCTGAGAAATGACCTAAATTGCGCAAATGCTCTCCCGAGCCAAACAAATCTGAGAATGACATATTTTAAAGTTTTCGTTAGAACAAATATAATTAAAGCGTGTTGGAAGTAACCTTAAAATTTATTTAAAACACGAAAGTATTTATTTGACCTGGAAAAATTAGCCGGGAAATATGGATTCTCCCTTACTGGAAACAAAATCTTTCAAATATAAAAAAATGAGGTACTTTAGTTTGTCAACTAATTTTTTTTTGAAATGAGCAAAAAACTTTCAGTATTAAATTTTCTTTCGGTAATCCTTGTAATCACGGTGAATTATTTTGCCCAGGCCGTGCGATTTAATAACAACACTATATCCAGTCTGAGCAAGGAATACGATAATTTGTTCACCCCGGCAGGATATGCCTTTTCCATTTGGGGAATCATTTTTATTTCACTGTTTTTTTATGCCGGATTTCAACTATACAAAGCTTTTTCAAATTACTTCGACTCGGGTAATATCCTGAAAACCGGATACTGGTTCATTATCGCCAATTTAGCCAATGCCCTTTGGGTAGTAGTCTGGTTGTATGAATACACCTTTATTTCTGTAATCGTGATGTTTGTTATTTTGGGAAGTCTTTTAAAGATTGTTTTAAATACCAATATGGAACGTTGGGATGCTCCACTAAAAATAATCGCTTTTACCTGGTGGCCAATTTGTTTGTACACAGGTTGGATCGCGGTGGCTTCTATCGCCAATGTTGCGGCTTACCTGTCAAAAATAGGTTGGGATGGCGGAATATTCAGCGAAAGCCAATGGACAGTGATTATGATTGTAATTGCAGTGATTGTAAATTCACTTATGATCTATAAACGAAATATGCGGGAATTTGCATTGGTGGGAGTATGGGCCCTTATCGCCATTTATGTGAGGCACGAGAGCGGAAATCAACTTATTGCCTATACAGCCATTGGAGGCGCAATTTTACTTTTCGCTTATATCAGTTATCACGGGTTTATCAACAGAAAAACCAACCCTTTATATAAGCTGCTGAACTCTAAGGCGAACATTTAAATTTTAAAGGAAACATGAAGATTAAAATCCTTTTGAGTTTCTCGTTAAAATTTGCAGATCCTGTTCACACCATTCCCTTAATATCATTTCCCCAGGCAGGATAGGTGAAAATGAGATTTTTTAGGTTTTTCGCCGGTATTTTTTCGCTCATTGCAAGTGAAAAAAGATTGATTACTTCTGAGGCTTCCGGTCCCAGCAAATGTGCGCCCAATATCAGTCCTGTTTTGTTATCAACCAAAGTCTTAAAGGCATAAAATGATTCGTTTATGCGTTTTGCATTAAACCAGGTTGGCATTTTGTTTTGTTTAATCGTGAAATCCAATCCCTGTTCTTTGGCTTCTTCTTCAAGAAATCCTACCATTGCCAGGTTTGGCAACGTAAATACAGCGGATGCTTGTGGCGGATACTCAACTTTCTCGGGTTCGTTTGGGTGCAGTAAATTGGCTGAAACTATCCTTGCCTCCAATGATGTAAGCGGGGAAAGCGCCAGGCCTTTGCTGTTTGAAGCGTCGCCACAGGCATATACTTTTTTATTCGTAATGCTCTGTAAATACTGGTTAACGCTAATTCCCTTTTTTGAAAATTCCACCTTGCCAATTTCCAGATCCAAATCATCTATTGACGGGATTCTTCCCGCAGTATTGACTACTATTGCTGCATCTATTGATATTGTTTTTCCTTTTTGATTTGCAATAACCCTGAAGTTTTTAGAGAGTTTTTCAATTCTTACAACCTCAGAATTAAAAATAAATTTAATTCCAAGTACTTCTGAAGCTTCCTGTAAAAATTTCACCAGTTCTTCATCAAAATTGGTGAGCGCACGGGGAGCAAATTCTATTATTGTAACCTTCACTCCAAACCTCGCGGCAAGATGGGCAAATTCCATCCCTATATATCCGGCGCCAATAAAGATCATACTTTCCGGCAACTGTTTTAATTCCAGGAAATCATCACTGTTTATAGGATACTCTCTACCGGGGATTTTAAGTTCTAAAGGTTTTTGTCCCGTTGCGATTACTATTTTTTTTGCTTTTACCGTTTTTCCTTCTACGGAAAGGGTGTCTTTATCAAGAAATTTTGGGGATTGATGATACAGCTCTATGCCTGCTTTTTCCAAAGCATTTTCAGTAGCTGCAGGAACTCCATTTACAAAGGTATCTTTGTAAGCCATTAGATCTTCCCAGCTGAATTTGGGCATTTCGGCAATTCCTTTTCCTTTCATTTTTTCGGCCCGATCAATAATTTCGGTAAGGCCAATAAGCACTTTTTTGGGATCGCATCCACGATTGGCGCAAGTTCCCCCAAATTCACGGTTATCAGCGATAGCTATTTTTAAGCCAGCTTCAGCGCAATTATTGGCAACGCTTTTTCCTGCGGCACCGGTTCCAATCACAAAAATATCAAATTCTTTAAACTTTCCCATTTTCAACATTTATTATTGGCTGAAATTATTCAAAATGGAAGCGTATAAATTGCTGAAAAAATTATTTATGCTGAAATTAACAGGGTTTTATTCTTATTTCGGCACTAATCTAAATACAGTTCCCCACAAAAAAACTATAAATTTATTGTAAAGGAAAGCCGCAGCGATTATCTTTGCGGCAATGAGTAAAACCATAATTGCCAAATCTTTTGCACAGTCTCTGCAACAGCGGAAACTGCGAAAATACATTGCCCTTTCCGAAGAAAATCCATCGCGAATTCACATAAAAGGCCTTGTTGGCTCTGCACTTTCTTATGTGCTTGCCAATGCTTTTGAAGAAGCAGACAAACCCTTTTTGCTGATCTTTAACGATAAGGAAGAAGCTGCTTATTATCTGAATGACCTGGAACAACTTACCGGAGAGAAAAATGTCTTGTTTTATCCCGGAAGTTACCGAAGGCCCTACCAACTTGAAGAAACCGATAATGCGAACGTCTTGTTGCGCTCTGAGGTGCTCAATCGAATAAATTCCCGTAAAAAACCGGCAATAATTGTCACCTATCCCGATGCGCTTTTTGAAAAAGTGGTCACCCGAAAGGAACTGGAGAAGAGCACCCTGAAAATTTCTGTCGGTGATCTTTTATCTATTGATTTTGTAAATGAAGTTTTATTCGAATACAAATTCAAACGGGTAGATTTTGTGACTGAACCTGGCGAGTTTTCGGTTCGTGGAGGGATCATAGATGTTTTTTCCTTCAGCAATGACGAGCCTTACCGGATCGAATTTTTTGGAGATGAGGTGGACAGTATCCGAAGTTTTGATGTGGAAACCCAGCTTTCTACAGAAAAAGTCAAGAAGATCTCAGTGATGCCAAATGTGGAGAATAAAAAGCTGGATGAGGTACGGGAGAGTTTTTTTAAATATATCGCCTCAAAAACCGTTGTTTTCGTTAAAAACCTGGATTTGCTTTCCGGGGCGATGGACAAACTTTTTGAGAAAGCCGAAGAAGCCTTTAAAGAGCTATCAGAAGAAATAAAACACAGCAAGCCGGAAGAATTGTTCTGTACTTCGGGGTTGTTATTAAAGCAGCTGTTGGATTTTACGGTGGTTGAACTTGGTGACCAGGGATTTTTACAGGGAGGAGGCACTATGCGCCACCCGCAACCTGGATCGGTAATTCAAAAAGAAGTAATTAGCTTTAATACAAAACCGCAACCTTCCTTTAATAAACAATTTAACCTGCTCATCGATAATTTAATCGAAAACCAGGAGGCCGGATATCAAAACTTTATTTTTTGCGCCAGCGATCAGCAGGCAAAGCGTTTTCACGATATTTTTGAAGATCAGGACAGAAAAGTGGAATATAAAACCCTGGTATTGTCCCTTTACCAGGGTTTTATAGACGAAGGTTCTAAAATGATTTGTTATACAGATCATCAGATCTTTGAGCGTTACCATAAATTCCATCTAAAAAACGGCTATGCCAAAAAACAGGCAATAACCCTGAAGGAACTCACCAATCTTGAGGTTGGCGATTATGTTACCCATATAGATCACGGGATAGGGAGATTTGGAGGATTGCAGAAGATAGATGTAGAGGGCAAAAAACAGGAAGCCATCAAATTGGTTTACGGCGAGCGCGATATCTTATATCTCAGCATTCACTCGCTGCACAAAATTTCAAAATTCACCGGAAAGGACGGGAAACCGCCAAAAATATATAAACTTGGCAGCAATGCCTGGAAGAATTTAAAGGAAAAAACCAAGGCCCGGGTCAAGCATATCGCGTTTAATTTAATTGAACTCTATGCCAAACGCCGGTTGCAGAAGGGTTTTGCCTTTGGCCCCGACAGTTATTTGCAGAATGAACTGGAGGCTTCATTTATCTATGAAGATACACCAGATCAAACTACCGCGACCGCCGATGTGAAACTGGATATGGAAAACGACCGCCCAATGGACCGGTTGGTGTGCGGAGATGTGGGTTTCGGAAAAACAGAAGTCGCAATCCGTGCTGCATTTAAGGCGGTAGATAACGGAAAACAAGTGGCTGTTTTGGTGCCGACTACCATTCTGGCATTTCAGCATCACAAAACATTTACTGAACGCCTAAAGGATTTTCCGGTGAGCGTAGATTATTTAAACCGGTTCAGGACGGCAAAAGAGCGCAAAGAAACCCTGGAGGATCTGGCAAAGGGGAGCGTAGACATCATTATTGGGACCCATCAATTGGTGAGCAAAGCGGTTAAGTTCAAAGATCTTGGTTTGCTGATCGTGGATGAAGAACAAAAATTTGGAGTAGCGGTAAAAGACAAGCTGAAGACCATCAAGGAAAATGTGGATACGCTTACGCTTACGGCAACTCCTATTCCGAGAACGCTGCAATTCAGCCTGATGGCGGCACGGGATCTTTCTACCATTACCACGCCACCGCCAAACAGGTATCCTATTGAAAGCAATTTTGTTCGATTTTCAGAAGAAATAATCCGCGATGCCATTATTTATGAGATCCAGCGGGGCGGACAGGTTTTCTTTATTCATAACAGGATCGAGAACATAAAGGAAGTTGCCGGGATGATCCAACGACTGGTACCCGATGCAAAAGTAGGCGTGGGCCACGGACAAATGGAAGGAAAAAAACTCGAGAAGTTGATGCTCAGTTTTATGAACGGCGAATTTGATGTGCTGGTTTCCACAACCATCGTTGAAAGCGGGCTTGATGTTACTAATGCCAACACGATCTTTATAAATAACGCAAATAATTTCGGATTGTCTGATCTGCACCAAATGCGGGGTCGCGTGGGTCGAAGCAACAAAAAGGCGTTTTGTTATTTTATCACTCCGCCGGAATCTGCAATGACCGATGATGCCCGGAAACGGATGACCGCCCTGGAACAGTTCAGCGAACTTGGCAGCGGCTTCAACATCGCGATGAAGGATCTTGAAATTCGCGGAGCCGGGGACTTGTTGGGCGGTGAACAAAGCGGTTTCATCAATGAAATAGGATTTGAAACCTATCAGAAAATACTGAATGAAGCCATTGAAGAACTAAAAGAAAATGAATTTAGGGAACTCTATAAGGAAAGCGAGAATATTGGGGATAAAACCTTTGTAAAAGATACCCAGATAGATGCCGATTTTGAGTTGTTGTTCCCCGATGATTATATCAACAATATTTCGGAACGCCTTAATTTATATACCGAATTGAACAGCATTAAAACCGAAGAGGATCTGAAAAAATTTGAAGCACGACTGGTAGACCGGTTTGGGGAGTTGCCGACACAGACGGTAGATTTGCTGAACAGCGTGCGTATAAAATGGATCGCTTCCAAAATTGGGCTTGAAAAAGTGGTGATGAAACAGGGAAAACTGATAGGTTATTTTATTTCCGACCAGCAATCAAGCTTTTATCAGACCAATGCCTTTACAAAGGTATTGCAATATGTGCAATCCCATTCTCATTCCTGTACTATGAAGGAAAAGAAAACCCGCGCCGGGTTGAGATTGCTGTTAACTTTTGAAAAAATAAATTCAATAGACAAAGCATTAAAAGTGCTGGGGCCGTTGGATTTTATACCAAAGTACGTGGAAGTCCTCACAGGTCTTAAAGACCAGTGAGGTCTAAAATCGTAAAACCTCACATTTACTGAAACTGTGAGGTTTTAACCACAAATCTATCGGGGTCTTAAATTATGTTTTTCTGTCCAAAATGCAAAAACGCGTCTTCCAAATGTTCTAATCTTGTTCCGGCCTTGTTTTTTATGATCGCCACAATGTCAAATCTCACTTCCACATTCAAATCGTGATCAGTTACAAAATGATCGACCGCTTTTACGAGGTTCTGAATTTGTCTGGCTTTTACAAATTCCTGGGGGTTTCCAAAATCCGGCGTGCTGCGGGTTTTAACTTCAATTATGGCAAGTGTCTTGCCTTTACGGGCTATGATATCAACTTCCGCTTTTTGAAACTTAAAGTTTCTGGCAACAATTTTATACCCTTTTTTCAGAAGAAATTCCACAGCCAGTTCTTCCCCATTTTTTCCCAGTTCGTTATGTGCTGCCATTTAAGATTTTTATTAGACGGATAAATTTTAATTTATAAAAGTGACTCATTTTTTAGGATATGCAAATAGGGGATATCACCCTATTTGCATATCCTAAAAAATGCCAATACACCTATAATTTATACACGATCGTTTGTACCCGAAGGTTTAGTTCTGCAATTTCTTCCGGTGAGGCACCTATAATATGATCTCCATAAAATTTGACCTTTGGCTCCTTTTCCGGAGACAGAAATACACGAAGTTTGCTTTTGTCAAATTTACCTTCGTTCCAAACTACAGCACCGCTGTAATCCCATCCAAACCCGTAAAATGAAATAGGTTTGCCGTTCAGCTTATTTAATTCATCATAGGTAGTTCCAATTCTTATCTCGGTTGTGGATTTCCAGTCTCCCCCAATTGAAATCCGGATATCATAAATTTTAGTCCGTGAAGCGTCGGCCCAGGTAATATTCAATTCGTTGGGAGTATTGGGATATAAAACGCTGTAAGGAAGTTCTTCGGTGCCTTCTTCAAAAACGCCAATAGCTTCATAAACATTGGCATCCGGGTAGTGTTCTTTAATTTCTTCAGAATTAAATTTGATAAGATTTTCAATGACAAATTTGTCCAAAGTTGTGGTAGTTGTATTTTTTGTGCTGCTGCAGGAAGCCAGGCTGAGGGCAATAAATAATAAGAATATTTTTCGCATTGGTTTAATTTTGGCTAATATTAGATAGATTTCCCACAGTTGCCTTGTCTTTTACAAGAATTTAACTTGAATTATTTAACAGATGCTTACCTTTGCAATCTTAAAAAAGATTTATAATAAATGAATAATTCTCCACAACGATATACTATTACGGCAGCATTGCCTTACACAAACGGCCCTATTCATATTGGGCATTTGGCGGGGGTTTATGTACCGGCCGATATTTATGCACGGTTTTTGAGAATGCAGGGAAATGATGTTGCTTTTGTTTGCGGAAGCGATGAACACGGCGTTGCAATTCCTATGAAAGCAAAAAAAGAAGGAGTAACCCCTCAGCAAATAATCGATAAATATCACGCGATAATTAAAAGGTCCTTTGAGGATTTTGGGGTTTCGTTTGATAATTATTCCCGGACTTCGAATAAAATTCATCATAAAACCGCTTCAGAATTTTTTATTAAATTATATGAGGAAGGAAAGTTTATTGAAGAAACCACCGAGCAATTATACGATGCAGAGGCCAATCAGTTTTTGGCAGACCGGTTTGTAACCGGAACTTGCCCAAAATGCGGTAATGAAGAGGCTTACGGAGATCAATGTGAAAATTGCGGAACTTCCCTGAATGCCACCGATTTAATAAATCCTAAATCGGCTATTACCGGTGCCAAGCCAACTATGAAGGAAACAAAACACTGGTTTTTGCCGCTGGATCAATATGAAGACTGGTTAAAAGAATGGATCCTGGTAGGCCATAAAAAAGACTGGAAAACCAACGTGTACGGGCAGGTGAAATCCTGGATAGACGATGGCTTAAGGGCGCGTGCAGTAACCAGGGATCTGGATTGGGGAATTCCGGTCCCTTTGAAAGATGCAGAAGGGAAAGTGCTTTATGTTTGGTTTGATGCTCCAATTGGTTATATTTCTTCAACCATAGAATGGGCGGAAAAGGAAGGAAAAAACTGGGAAGATTACTGGAAAGAGAAAGATACCAAATTGGTGCATTTTATAGGAAAAGACAACATCGTTTTTCACTGTATTATTTTCCCGATCATGCTAAAGGCTGAAGGCAGCTATATTTTACCCGAAAATGTTCCGGCAAACGAATTTTTAAATCTGGAAGGCAAGAAGCTTTCCACCTCCAAAAACTGGGCTGTCTGGTTGCACGAATATCTTCAGGACTTTCCCGGGCAGCAGGATGTGTTGCGCTATGTTTTAACCGCGAATGCACCGGAAACAAAGGACAACGATTTTACCTGGAAAGATTTTCAGGCCAGGAACAACAACGAGTTGGTAGCCGTTTTTGGCAATTTTATCAATAGGGTATTGGTACTCACCGATAAATATTATGCAGGGGAAGTTCCCACACCGGGAGAATATTCAGAAGTGGATAAAAACACACTTGCAACACTTAGGGCTTATCCAGCGGTAATCGCAAGTTCCATTGAAAAATACCGGTTTAGGGAAGCCCAGGGAGAATTGATGAACCTTGCCAGGTTGGGAAATAAATATCTGGCAGATGAAGAACCCTGGAAAATGATAAAAACCGATGAAGAGCGAGTTAAGACCGTGATGTATGTCGCTTTGCAAATTTCATCGGCATTAGCTAGGCTTAGTGAACCTTTTTTACCTTTTACTTCAGCAAAATTGAGGAAGTTTTTAAATATGGAACAGGAAGCGACTTCTTTACCCGGAAATCAAGCGAACTCATGGAACGAAGTGAGCACAAACGAAACTTTACTTCCTGCCGGGCATCATATTGGAAAAGCCGAATTGCTTTTCAGCAAAATTGAAGATGAACAAATTGAGAAACAATTAGAAAAACTGGAAGTTACAAAAGCAGCAAACCAGGCAGAAAATAAGAAAGTGGAACCTCAAAAAGAGACCGCCAGCTTCGAAGATTTCACAAAAATGGACCTGCGTGCAGGAACCATCGTGGAGGCGACAAAAATGCCTAAAGCCAATAAATTACTGGTCTTAAAAGTAGATACGGGATTGGATATCCGGACGATTGTTTCCGGAATTGCCGAAAGTTTTACGCCTGAAGAGATCATCGGAAAAAAAGTGACCGTGCTTATAAACCTTGCGCCAAGAAAATTGCGCGGAGTAGAAAGCCAGGGAATGATTTTAATGACCGAATCTGCAAATGGAAAGCTGGTATTTTTAAATCCTGATACCGATAATGTGGATAATGGAGCCGTGATTTCTTAGCCAGAAGTTGTACAGCATTTGACGAATGACAATAACAGATAAAGAAATACAAGCTGATTACAAAAATCGAATTAACCGAGTTTTTGAATTTATTGACGAAAACTTGGAATCGGATTTATCGTTGAGCACAGTTTCGGGAATTGCTTTTTTCTCACCATTTCATTTTCATCGAGTATTCAAATTCGTTACTGGAGAAACTCTAAATGAGTACGTGACAAGACGGAGAATTGAAAAATCGGCATCTGATTTATTACATAAAAACGCCACGGCAACAGAAATAGCACACAATTACGGATTTAGTGATAATTCTTCCTATTCAAGAGCTTTCAAAAAATATTTTGGAGTAAGCCCAACTGAATTTAAAAAACAAAACCCAAATAGACATAGCAAGATTCGTCAACTTAAAAGCAAGAACGGACAAGAATATCCTGACTACGACAAATACATTTGCGTCATTAATAATCTTAAAAATTGGATAAAAATGAACGCAAAAATTGAAATTAAAGAAATGCCTAAAATGGATTTGGCGTATAAATCAAGTATTGGACCTCAAAACCTTGAAAACTCCTATGGAAAATTAATGCAATGGGCAACACCAAAAGGATTAATTAACGACAAAACAAAAATGATAACGATTTATCACGACAGTTTTAAAGTTACACAAGCTAACAAAGTACGAATGAGCGCTTCTATTTTGCTTGACAAACCTATTGAAACGAAAGGAGAAATCGGACTAACAACCATAGAAGCTGCAAGATTTATAGTTGGTAGTTTTGAAATTGGATTAAACGAATTTGAAAAGTCGTGGACAGGACTATTCGTCTGGATGAACGAAAACGGATATAAGAAAGCCGACAAAGAACCTTTTGAGATATATCATAATAATTTTAATGAACAGCCTGAAAGAAAAGCTATTGTTGACTTTTGCATACCAATTGAATAAAAAAACGATGTACAACAACGTAGTTAATGGCGGTTTTGTACTGAAATTCAAGGTTTTAGCATTTAATAAACCAGATGTTAAGCCGAAAGTTAGGTGCTTCTAAATCCGCCACTAACCATAAACAGCCCGTTCACGACTGCGCTCGAACTGACATTATAAAATTATTCGTGCATTCGTGGCTAAAAAAGCCTGATTGCAAGGTTTAGCCATGAATGCACGAATGTTTAATTTAAGTGACAACAACATATTGACATATCAAATTATGTAACAGATCAACTGAATAGTCTTTCATCTATTATCTATTTTCTCTCGTCTCAAACTTATTTCCCCATCAGCAATAATTCACTGCAAATTACTTCGGTGATATATTTTTTAACTCCATCTTTATCCTCATAACTGCGGCTGGTAAGTTTGCCTTCAATTCCTATTTCTTTGCCTTTTGGGACATAGGATTCAATGAGTTCTGCGGTTTTTCCCCAGGCCACTATATTGTGCCATTGGGTATCTGTGACCTTTTCGCCTTTGCTGTTTTTGTAACTTTCGTTTGTGGCGATGGAAAATTTGGCCAGTTTTTTACCCGATTCAAGATTTAAAATTTCAGGGTTGTTTCCTACGTGTCCAATTAACTGTACTTTGTTTCTTAAAGTGCTCATAACTATAAAATTTATTGCAGTTGAAAATCATTCGTTCATTTCAACGGTACAAACATAGAGTGGGTTTTAAGCTGTATCCGGTTGGGAATGGTTTGTTTTCGTTTACTTGCGTTTGTAAACGTTTGTAAATGGATAATTTTAGGTAATTATTGATTTCCTTAGACGAAAAATAAGGGGATTTGTTATTAATTTGTATATATTATCGGGCTTGCCGATTTCAGCTCTATTTTTTAGTGGCTAAAATCAGTATTGAACAAATATCCATTCAAAAATCAAGATTTATTATGCCATTTAAAAAAATAAACGCATCACTTAAAGAAGTTCTTGACAGTAAAGGTTTCGAAGAGCCTTTGCCATTTCAAAAGAAGATTTTATCCAAAATAAAAAGTGGTGCAAATTTATTTGGAATCGCCCCGGAAGGCAGTGGCAAGACAACATCCATAATAATTGCCACAATTCAAAAATTGGGAGGAGAGGCTTTTGAAGATGCTCCACGGGCTTTGATTTTTGTTAAAGACAAAGAAGCGGCTTTAGAACTGGAACAAAAATTCAAAGAGTATACAAGACGAATGGACCTTAGGGTTTTTGCGGCCTTTGACGAACCTAATATGGAAACTCAAAAAGGGGAAATTTACTCTGGAGTGGACATCGTAATTGCCACGACAAAACGACTGAACCA
>Ga0307487_1001610_pt1 | contig 15686 bp, 12 predicted proteins | sample CBIW12metaG_FD_203665 | JGI IMG/M metagenome (GOLD analysis project Ga0307487, IMG submission 203665) | Sea-ice brine microbial communities from Beaufort Sea near Barrow, Alaska, United States - CBIW 1.2 | ecosystem: Environmental > Aquatic > Marine > Coastal | place: USA: Alaska | collected... | reverse complement strand
ATTCATTGTACTGTTTTATCCTGTTTTCCCCTTTTATACCAAAATAGGAGTCTTTTATAGAATTGGTGATGGCACTAAAGGCTGCACCAGATTGTTGGTTGGTCAGCACGATGATCCCTAAATCCATTTCCGGGATCATAGTCACCTGACTCACGATTCCAAGTAAACCTCCGGTGTGTGTTACCTGTAAATATCCATTTACATCACTCAGGTTCCATCCCAAGCCATAAGCAGTAAAATGGGTGTTATACGGGCCTTTACCCCTTCTTATAATAGTTTGGGGTGTCCACATTTCCTGATGTACTTTTTCGCTAAACAGGCTGTCCTGAAGTTTTTCCCCGTATTTTCCATTATCCAGTTGCGCCTGCACCCATTTGCTCATATCTGTAACCGAGGAATATATGCCGGCCGCGGGATTAGCAACTTCGGTAAAGCTAAGCCCAACCGGAATCAACTTCCCATTTACCGGAGCGTGTCCGTCAATAACATTGGTATAATCCTCAATCTGCCTCCAGGAAATTGCCGTTTTTGACATTCCAAGGGGTTTTAGAAAATTATCCCTGATAAAATCGTCATAATTCCTTCCTGAAACCCGGGTCACAACTTCTCCCGCTACTATATATAACAGGTTGTCATAATCATACTTTGACCTAAATGAGGACACGGGTTTTAGAAAACGAAGATTATGGATCAGCTGGGATCTATCGGTAACATTTGAAGCCGGAAAAACCATCATATCCCCGGCGCCAAGTCCTAAACCGCTTCGATGAGTAAGCAGGTCCCTAACAGTAAATTCTGAAGTCACATAAGGATCATATAGTTTAAATTCCGGAATAATATCGGTGACTTTGGTATCCCAGTCAAGTTTTCCCTGATCGATAAGTTTACCGAGTGCTGCACTGGTAAAAGCCTTGGTATTTGAGGCAATTCCAAAAAGCGTATTTTCATCAACCTTCCCGCCAGACTTCAGGGAACGGGTCCCGTAACCTTTAATATGGATCACTTTCCCATCTTTTAGAACTGCCACTGCGATTCCCGGAACATCAAAAGTGGTGAGTGTTTTTTCAACCAGGCTATCAATTTGTTTGCTGCTGAGTGCTTGTGCCGAACTTAATAAAGAAAAGAAAAAAAAGAGGGAAAAGAAAGATAAGATTTTGTGGAGGTGATTTTTCATCGATTTATTTTAATTGAAATTTGCTTATTTATTCAGTGGTTTAAAGGTATTAAATCTTTTCTAAGGGAAACCTAAAAAATAATGTCGGCAATTTCAAAAATATTCCCAAACTGACGGGACTTTTAAACATCATTTCAAATAATGGCCTTATCACCAATAAAAAAACGCATCAGCCCTAAGAACTGATGCGTTTTTTATTTTTATGAACTTAATTTATTCCACGATGAACTTACCTTTCATAAGAGCGTAATGTCCGGGGAAGCTACAAATAAAATCGTAAGTCCCGGCAGCAGGAGCTACAAATTCAATAGTATCAGACTCTCCACCACTAAGCAGTTTGGTGTGAGCGATAACCTTGTCTGTACCTGCAGGAATATAATCGGTAGCTTTTGCAGCTACAGCAGCCTGTCCGAATGCTCCAATATCGGTACCCTTGGTCAATAAAACCCAGTTGTGGCCCATCACGTTTTTATCCATTTTCCCAACGTGCTTCAGGGTTAACCTAACAGTTTGTCCGGCTTTTACCTTCATCTCAGCCATATTATACTGCATTTGGTCATTTCCGGTAATTGTAATTTCAACTACATTTTCATCCTTTGTTGAAGCTTCAGTTTCGGTAGCGGTTTTACTGGTCTCGGCAGGTTGGTCGGTTAGTTTTATTTGTTCTTTCTCTTTCTTTTCACCGCAACTTACCATTGCAATAGCAGTTAAAACTAAAATTAATTTTTTGAAATTTTTCATGTTTAATAGTTATAGTTAATTAAGACTTCAGAAATAAAAAGTTACTTCTTTTTTAATAAGAGACAAAGATAATGGAAATAAGTCGGACAAATAATTCCTTATTGAAATTTAATATAAATAGGGTTTTGAAAAATTATTATTCCCTCCATTTTGATTTTTTGAAACAGGAAGTGGTTTTTAATTTTTCATTACCGACTGTTCACTCTTCACTTTGAAATCAAGCCTCAATACTTATTTTCATTTAACATCTAACTTCTAACTTTATTTACATTAACTTAACAAAAAAAAAATAACACCTCTTGCGCAGCGAATCCTTTTCCTTTCAAATTAAAAATAATCACATTACAGGCTATAAGTTGTTTCCGGAGGAGTTGGCGGGCGACAGGGTTTTGGTATTTCTTCACGATGCTTTGGGCAGTGCCGAAAGTTGGAAGGATTTTCCCGAAAAAACGGCAAAAATCACCGGACTTTCTGCCATTGTTTACAACCGGCCGGGGCATGGGGTAACCTCAACAAATCCGGCAAGTTGGCGCAAAGGATATCTTGAACGCGAAATGCAATTTCTGGATAAGGTCCTGGATCATTTAAATGTAAAACGCCCCATTCTTATTGGGAGCAGCGATGGTGGAAGCATCGCATTGCTCTACGCGGCTACATATCAGGTTAAAGCCATTATCTGCCTTGCGGCGCATTATTTTGTGGAAGAAAAAACTGTGCTGGGAGTATTAAAAACGAAAAAAGAGCCCGCAAATTCAATGCTGCGCGAAGCTCTTAAAAAGTATCACGATGCCTGGACCGATAGTTTGGTCGATAATTGGCAAAATGTCTGGACATCAGAAGAATTTTCAGACTGGAATATTTCCCGGCAACTTTCAAACATCAGTAGCCCGGCACTTATCATTCAAGGAGAAGAAGATGCTTATGCCCTGGCCTCGCACGCCACAGAGTTGGCAAAACAGATAGGAAAGAATGCAGAAGTCCGTTTAATTAAAAACTGCGGTCATTTTCCGCATAAAGATCAGCCCAAAACAACTATAAACTTAATTGAAAATTTTATAAAACACATATTATGAGAAAACTCAGCTACATTTCAGGAACATCAGATAAACCGCTTATTGGTCAAACCATAGGAGTTTTCTTCGATCATATCGTTGAAAAATACCCAGATAACCTCGCCGTGATCTCCCGGCATCAGAATATTCGGTGGACATACGAGAAATTGCAAATTGAGGTGAATTGATGTGCCAAGGGTTTTAGAGCCATTAATATTGAAAAAGGGGACCGCGTGGGGATCTGGGCAAATAACTGTGTGGAATGGCTGGTTGTTCAAATTGCTACGGCTAAGCTGGGAGCGATCCTGGTAAACATCAATCCGGGTTACCGCACCAACGAGCTTGAATATTCTTTAAACCATACGCAAATCAAGGCATTGGTGATCGCCGATAATTTTAAAACCTCCGATTATGCCCAAATGATCTATGAACTGGCACCAGAGCTATATGAAAATGATGATGCGTTTTTTGAATCGAAGAACTTGCCTAACCTTAAAACCGTAATCTCCCTGGCTCCAAAAAACCTGCAGGGGATTGTGATGTGGGATGAATTTATGGATATGGGAAGCGAAATTAACTTAAATGAAGTATTGGAAATTCAGCGAAACCTGAGTTTCGATGAACCTATCAATATTCAGTTTACAAGCGGTACCTCTGGCCGCCCAAAAGGTGCGACCCTTAGTCATCATAATATTCTCAATAATGCAGACATTATCACTACACTTCAAAATCTCAACCATACAGATAAAATAGTGATCCCGGTTCCCTTATACCACTGCTTTGGAATGGTGCTTGGAAACCTGGGCTGTATTACCAAAGGCGCAACTATGATTTACACTTCAGAAAGTTTTGACCCTGAACTGGTGCTAAAAGCGGCAGAAGAAGAAAAAGCCACTTCTCTTTATGGTGTGCCCACTATGTTTTTTGCAGAATTAAACCATCCCGAATTAAAAAAATATGACTTAAGCTCTCTTCGAACCGGGATTATGGCGGGATCTTTATGTCCTTCGGAATTGATGAAACGAGTTCAAAAAGAAATGAATATGACCGAAGTGGAAATTGGTTACGGAATGACCGAAACCAGCCCCTTAAGCACACAAACAAGGATTGATGCCCCATTTGAAAAACGAATAAGTACAGTTGGACAAATCCTGCCTCATACCGAAATCAAGATTATCGATCCTGAAAACGGGCAGGTAATTCCCATAGGTGAACCGGGAGAATTATGTACCCGTGGTTTTGGAGTGATGCTGGGATATTGGGGCGATGAAGAAAAAACCCGGGAATGTATTGACTCTGCCCGATGGATGCATTCCGGTGACCTGGCAACTATAGATGAAGAAGGCTATGTAAGCATTGTTGGGCGTATAAAAGATATGATCATAAGGGGAGGCGAGAATATCTATCCCAAGGTTATTGAAGAGTTTTTATACACCCATCCCGGTGTTGAAGAAGTATCGGTAATTGGGGTTCCGGATGAAAAATTTGGCGAACAGATCTGTGCCTGGATCCAGTTAAAAAAAGGCACCACCATCACCGAAGATGAGATCAAGGAATATTGCCGCGGAAAGATTGCCTATTACAAAATCCCGCAGTACATTCTTTTTGTAGATGAGTTTCCAATGACGGTGACCGGAAAAATAAGAAAAGCCGAAATGCGGGAGATCAGCATTAAAAAATTATTCAAGGACGCAAAAGTTTAATCGCAGAATTTCCGAATAGGTGGAGTTTAAGGGATCTTTGATTGAGATTCAGATCCCTTAATCTTTGAAGTGAGAAAATTTTCGATCTGGCGAACCTGTGAATAATAGGCTGGCATATTTTATAGGTTAAATTTATCTTCAGGCAAAGAGAAAAATCAGCATAATTGCTTAAAATTTCACATCCAATAATTTTCCGGATAATTGCAACAAACTGATCTCGGCCAGTTTAGCGTCAAATTTAGCCGTATCCCGATTGACTTTAGCATTGATAAGATTGACCTGGGCCTGGCGAAATTCAATGGAGGTAATTTGTCCTAACTTAAACTGTTCTTCAGAGCGCTTAAAATTTCTATTGTTTGTCAGTAGATTTTTTTCCTGGGTTTGAAGCACAAACAATTGGTTTTCGTAGGTTTCGAAAGCATTGGAAACATCCAGTATAACTTGCTGTTCCATTTGTTTTTTGAGAATTTCTTCGTTCTCAATTGCAATTTTAGAGTTCTTCACCTTATTGATATTACTCCCGTCAAATATATTCCAACTCAAAGTGGCAGTGCCCGAAAAACCATAGGCTTCCTGTGAGGATAAGAAAGCCGCAGAGTTGTTTTGGAACTCCGCCCAATTATAACTTCCCGAAACCCCCAGGGTTGGCAGAAAATCTGATCGGTCGACCTTTAAATCGTATTTTCGAATGTTGATATTTGTATCGGCTTGCAGGAGCGAAACATTGTTCTTTTTAGCTTCTTCAAGCAGCAAATCTAATCTCAATGGCGGAAGAAAGCTTACAGCGGTGTCAACATCAAAATTTGTTTGAACTTCCCTACCCATCACAAAGTTCAGGTCTCGTTTTGCGTTCATATAGAGCTGTTCGGTATTCAAAAAAACAATGCTATCATTGTTGACATCAACTTCAGCATTGAGAACATCGAGTTGGGTATTTTGTCCGTATTTATAGACGTATTTGGCACGAATCAACCTGTTTTTGGAAATCTGCAGTGATTGTTGTGCGGTTTGTGCCGTTTGTTTAAGCCTTGCCACATCAAAATATCCGGTCATTAATTGAAAAATGGTGGCTTCAATGGTTTGCCGGGCCTGAAGTTCAGAGAGTTGATAAGTTTCCTTTAGCCTTTTGTAATTGTACAAACGGCCCAATCCATCAAACAAGGTGTAATTAATGGTGCCCGCGGCATTGTAACGACGTGATTCGGCATTGATAAGTTCAGTAGAAGTGCCATCCCTGAACTGTGCCGTATTGCTGTGGTCCCGAACATAAGTGGCATTGGAACCCACCAAAACAGTTGGCAGGTAGCCACTATTTAGCAAACCATCGTTATTATCGGCAATTTTAAGGTCATTTTTGGCTATCTGAACACCATAGTTGTTTTCCAGGGTGATCCTGACAGCTTCTTCTTTGCTTAAAATTTCCTGTGCCAACCCACTAAGGCTCCAGATTGAAAGGAAAATAAAAAATACTATTGAATTATTGGATATTTTCATCTTCTTGTTCTTCAGCTTTAAGTTCTTTAATGGAGTTTTCCAATTCTTCCCGGGGCACACGTTCCCCGCTTCTCAACCATTTTACATGTCCTTTCAAACTGTTATTGAAGGAAAGAAATATGGGCAGGATGAATAATGTTAACAGGGATGCAAAAGCAATTCCATAGGAAATAGAGATCGCCATAGGTTTGAGAAACTGAGCCTGACGACTTCCCTCAAGAAGCAAGGGTGCCATTCCTGCAACGGTGGTTACCGTAGTTAAGAGAATTGCCCTGAACCTTGTGCGCCCGGCCTGTATGAGTGCCTCTTCAAATTTGACACCCTCCCTTAATAAACTGTTGAATTTATGGATCAGTACCAAACCATCATTCACCATCACACCAATCAACGCGATAATTCCTAACCAGGACAATATATTGACAGGGAAACCGTGAAGCAAATGTCCCCAGGCTACTGCGATTATGCTGAAAGGAATGAGGAGCATCAAAATAATTGGCTGGCTTAAAGATCTAAACGTAAAGGCGATAGTTACAAAGATCAGGAACAGGATTACCAAGGCTACTTTAGAAGCCGATTTTTGAATTTTAGATGCCTCCCTGCTCTGACCTTCGTATGAAACTTTCACGGAAGGAAATTTATTCAGAATAGCCGGAACCACATTGTTTTTGATGTCGTCTAAAATAGCACCCGAGTTGGAGTTCGGATTTTCCAGATCGGCATTCACCTGAATTTCCCGCAAGCCATCCAGGTGATTGATGGCCACATCTCCACGAACTATTTCGTACTCCGCAATTTCTGAAAACGGCACTCGTTCCCCTGTAGGAGTAATAATTCGCATATCGTCCAAATCGTTTATTGAAGACCTGTTGGATCGCTCGTATCTTGTCCACACCTTGATTTCATCCTGACCTCTTTGGAAACGTTGTGCCTGAAAACCGAAAAATCCATTGCGCACCTGTGCCATCACAGTTTGATAATCCAATCCTATGGGATAGGCATTTTCCTTCAGGTTTACACGAATTTCTTTAATTCCCTCCGGATCGTTGTCATTCACGTCTTTCAGCATCGGGTTTTCCCTCATGGTTTTCTTGAGCTCGTCTTTGGCCAAACGAAGTTGTTCAATATTATTGCCCAATAAGGAAACGGAAACCGGACTCCCTCCAAAATTACCGCCAAATCCGAACGTAAGGGTTTCAACGCCATAAACGGGTCCTACTTTGTCCCGAACGGCGTTGGTAATAACAAAGGATTCTAAATCGCGTTCTTCCCCGGGCAACAAATTGATTTGTAGTGAAGCATTTGAAGAACCCGGCCCAAGCCGTTTGATAATGTTCTCTACTACCTGTTTGTTCCCAGTTTGTTTTTTGGTTAAATCATCATTGACCAACCATGCATTCGCTTCAATCATACTGATGATGGAATCTGTAATTTTTGCATTAGTACCTTCCGGCATGGCTAGATTTATAGAAACCCGGTCACTTGCAATTCTCGGGAAAAGGGATCTCCCTATAATTCCGCTTGACATGGAAGCAAGGGTAAGGATCAAAATGGCTATTAAGGATGAAACAGTAATTAACTTGTTCCTCATAAATGCAGTCAGCACAGGAACGTAAAGCCGATCTCGCATGAAATCCATGGCACGGTCCCCATAATGGTTTACTATTTTGAATTTATCTAAAGCCCTGTCAAACATATTCTTTTTACCCGGACCTATATCTCCTTCATGTACCAAAGCTTTGGAATGGGCAATATGCGCAGGTAAAATGAGCAAAGCTTCTATAAGCGAAACAGTCAAAGTGATTATTACAATTTTTGACACTTCCCCAAAGAAATCACCAATCCGGCTATCCAAAAACAGGAAGGCAGAAAATGCTAAAATAGTAGTAATTATAGATGATACTATTGGCGCAATCACTTCCATAGTACCGTCAATTGCAGCCCGTACGCGTGATTTTCCGCGTTCAAAATGCTGATAGATATTTTCTGCCACTACAATTCCGTCGTCTACCAGGATACCAACCACTACGATCATTCCAAAAAGTGAAAGCAAGTTAATGGTAATCCCTAATTGTGAAGCAAAAACAAACATTCCCAGAAATGAAAGCGGAATTCCAATACCCACCCAAAAAGCCATTCGGATGTTAAGAAATATGGCGAGGATCAAAAATACAAGCGTAACACCAAACATCCCATTGCGCAACAAGAGCTCTGTACGCTGGTTCAAGGTGATAGAAGAATCATTCACTACATCCAGCTGAATGTTATTGTGGCTTTGGTTATAAGTTTCTATGTATTGATTTACCTGGGTTGCTGTTGAAATTAAATCCTCGCTGTTGGTATTGCTGACGTTTACATTTACTGAAAGTTCTCCATTAAAGTAAGATGCATTAGGCGTTTCTTCAAACCGATCCCTAACAGTTGCAACATCACTCAGGCGAATGACTCGCCCGGATTTGTCTGCCCGAACAACAATGTCATTTAATCTTTCTCCAAAATAAGATCGGTTGTTGGCCCTGATCAGATATTCTTCTGCATCAGTTTTGATATTTCCACCTGTAATCAAAATGTTTTCGCGGGAAACGGCCTGGGCAACTTCCTGGAAACTTAAATTATATGCCAGCAAATCAGTTTCTCTTACGGCAATCTCAATTTCCTCCTCTGGATATCCTGTAATTTCAACTTGCGAGATCCCTTCCATACCTCGCAGATCATTCTCAATATCGCGGGTAATATACTTTAGTGTGGCCAAACCGATGTTTTTCCCACTTACAGAAAAACTTATAGTCTGTCGAATATTTTCAACTTTTGCCACCACTAAAGGTTCCATCCCCGTTGGAAAAGAAGGAACTCTATCTACCGCATTTTTTACGTCGGCCAACACCACGTCTATATCTGCCTCTTTTTCTTTCTCTACTGTTATGGAAGCTGAATTTTCCCTGGAGATGGAAGTTACGCGGTCAATTCCTACCAATCCTTTAAGATTATCTTCAATTTTTACGACCACACCTTCTTCAATCTCCTGAGGGGAAGCACCTGGATAGGCGGCTGTAATGGTGACAATTTCGGAATCGGTCAATGGAAAAAATGAGGATTTCATAGACAAAAACCCAAATACCCCAAACAGGACAAAGAAAATTATAAAAACCTGTACAGCAACCGGATATTTTATAAAATATTCAATGACTTTTTTCATGGCATTTGCTTTTTATTCGGCTAAAATTTGAACAAGCATGCCTGCATAAGCACCGGGAATACTTTTAGAAATAATTTTTGTCCCGTCAGGAACACCTTTGATTATCACCTGCTGATCTCCAAAATAAACCGGGCTCACTTCCATCAAATCCAAAATAGAATCCCGAACAACAAAGAGTTGTTTGTCGTCACGAAGCAAACTGCGGGGCACTTCAATCACATTGTCAATATCTTCGCCTTTGATAGATGCTTCTAAATAAAGTCCTTCTTTAAGGTTATCACCCACTACACTTATAAATACCTTGATGGTTTGTGAATTTAAATCTACCCTGGGATTAATTCGCACAAGCTTTCCTTCAAAAACCTGAGTTTTATTGATATTATGAAGCTTTACGACTTCTCCTATTTTAAGAAAATCCGCAAAGGATTTATTCACCGAAACCCCAAGTTCATACATGCCCGGATCAATAAATTCCCCCATTTTTTGACCACTTCGCACCAAAGTTCCTTCGGTGACGAGTGTTTCGGTCAAAACCCCTGAAAACGGTGCTCTCAAAATGTATTTAGACAAACGTTCCTCAAGGTTTTTGACAGTGTAATAGCTGGAGATCACATTTCTGCCTGCCAAAAACAAGCGTTCCTGTTCTGAGGTAATTTCAGGTAGTTTCGGAACGGATTTATCAATGTCAAAATTACTGAGATAAGTTTGCCATTTCCCAGAAAATTGAGGGTAATCGAGTATCAAATCAGGCATTACAGAGGCTATAAGATTGTAAAAACTGCTTTTTTGTGACTGCACGGAGGCATAGAACTCTGAGGCATCCAATTTCAACAAGACTTCTCCGGCATTGTAGCGCTGGCCTTCTCTAAAAAGTTTCCCTGTTGACTGTAATACCCCCTGAACCTCAGCGTATAACTCCACTTTTTTAAGTGCAACCAAATTGCCGTTGGCGGTAATAACTACCGGTAAAGTCTTGTTTAAAACCGTGTCCACAAATACTTTTTGAACGATCAGGGACGATTTAGGTGTGATCTTTTTTTGACTGTCAATAATATACTTCCCTATAAAAATAGCACTAAGCAGTATGACTACGCTGATAACAATATTGATGATTTTTCTCACGTTTTAAAAGGCGTTATTTCAGATATTTCTATTAGGTTGTATTTAACTTTTTTAAGGATTGAATTATTTTATCGATTTCATATGTAGGTATTTATTCTTTTTTATTGGTCATATTTAATTTGCATATCTTCATTGATGTTTGCATCGGGTTTCCGTTATGCTCATTTCATACTTTAAATACCTGAGTGTGTCAGACATTGGAAATTTGTCGTATTAGAACTGGTTCTTTACAAAATTTTATCATTGCGTGCATTTTTTAATTTCAGTCCGCAGAGCCAAATTAAAAATAGGAAAGGCTTGTTAAACTATGGTTTAAAAGGGCTTTTCCTATTTTAATTATTTTCAACATTTCAGGTAAAAAAACATATTAACCGGTGAAAATTACAACTTCTCCATAGAATAGCAAATCTTATTGCAAAATTAGACGCATCATACTTCTTTGAAATGAACACAAAAAACCATTTCCAAAATCCTGTTTAAATCTTTTTAGGTTTTATGATGTTAAAAAGGCCTTTACCGGCAGATTTTTTCCTGTGGAAATCATGCTGAATAAATCCAGAGTTATTTAAAAGATCAACTCTATCAAATCTAAAATACACCTTAAAATATAGAAGCCTTAAATCTTCCATTTTGGGTATAATTATCTAATTTCGCAAATAAATTCTCACAACATGTCCGCCCATAAACATTTCAAAATTTACAAACCATACGGCTTTCTCAGTCAGTTTGTAAACAATCAAACTACACGAAAAAACAAAAAAATGTTGGGAGAATTATATGATTTTCCTCCAGAAACAATGGCTGTAGGTCGGCTGGATGAGGATTCAGAAGGCTTGTTGTTTCTCACAACCAGCGGCGAAATGAGCGAGCAGGTGCGCAGCAAAAAAGTGGAAAAGGAATATTTTGTACAGGTGGATGGGATTATTGATGAAGAAGCCATTGAAAACCTGAAAACCGGGGTTGAAATTGGCATTAATGCCCAAAAATATATCACAAAACCCTGCGATGCTTTCCGCCTTGAAACTCCCCCATATTTTCCGGAACGCGGAAAAAAAATCCGTGATGAACGACACGGGCCTACCAGTTGGGCCTCATTGACTTTAACCGAAGGAAAATTCCGCCAGGTAAAAAAAATGACCGCTGCAGTTGGTTTCCCAACGCTCAGGTTGGTGAGGGTGCGAATTGGGAATGAAACTTTAGGGAATTTAAAAGTTGGGGAAGTGATTGAGGTAGATCAATTTGAATTGTGATTCCTCTGTTGGATTTTTCTCTCCCGCTCCCGATACCACTCAGGACTGCCAATTTTTCCTAGAAAATAATCAGATTAATCCTGATACTTTTCTAACTCCAAACCACAAACCAATTCCACTTTCCTCTTTCCTCTTTCCACTTTCCACTTTCCACTTTCCACTCTTCACTTTTTCTCTACTCTTTATTCTCTCTTCTTTTTTTCTAAAACTTCTAACTTCGTACTTCCAACTTCTAACTTCTTTATTTCGTATCTTTCAATTTCCAATTTTAATTAAAATTTTACACCAAAATTCAATAATTATTATGAAGCGAAAATCAATGAATTACAAAAAGAAATCCCTCGCGCTTTTAGTGCTCCTGGTTTTGGGAAGCACAAGCAGCTATCAACTCCGGGCACAGGAAATACCTCAACCTAAATCAGAAATGGAACAAACAAAAAATTTAGACAATCTCTTATTGGAAAAATGGGAAGGACCTTATGGCGGGGTTCCTGCATTTGACAAAATGGATTTGGTCCTGCTGCAACCCGCCATTGAAAAAGGAATGGCTTTGCATTTAGAAGAAATTGAAAAAATTGCAACTAATCCTGAGGCTCCAAGCTTTGAAAATACCATCGCGGCTATGGAAAGGTCAGGAAAATCCCTTGACCGGGCATTTAAATATTACGGCATTTGGAGCAGCAACCTTTCTACTCCTGAATTCAGGGAAATTCAGGAAGTATTGGCACCAAAAATTTCTGAATATTCTTCCAAAATTTCACAAAACGCAAAATTGTTTGAACGCATTAAAGCCGTTTATGAGCAATCCCTTGTAAAACCTTTAGATGCAGATCAGCAGCGGGTAGTTCAGCTTATATATGAAGAATTTGCCCTTGAAGGTGCAAATCTGGATGAGCAGGCTAAAAAACGCACTGCAGATATCAACATGGAACTATCAAAACTTTACACTTCATTTTCAAATAATGTTTTGGCCGATGAAGAGAAATATGTGGTGTTTCTTGAAAAAGACCAGTTGAGCGGTTTACCCGATTCCTTTGCGAAGGCTTCAGCAAAAGCCGCTGCAGACCGCGGACAGGAAGGAAAATATGCAATTATCAATACCCGCTCTTCCATGGATCCATTTTTAACCTATTCTGATGAACGGGAATTGAGGGAAAAAGTTTGGGACAATTATTATTCACGCGGTGACAATAATGATGAATTTGACAATAATCAAAACATTTCCGATATTTTAAAACTTCGTGATGAGCGTGTTGAATTGATGGGATTTGACAACTTTGCCGAATGGCGCCTTCAAAACCGGATGGCAAAAACCCCTGAAAATGCCATGAAACTAATGAATGCTGTTTGGCCTGCAGCTCTTGCAAGGGTTGAACAGGAAGTTACAGATATGCAGGCTTTGGCTAATGCCGAAGGAGCAAATATCACCATCAAGCCTTGGGATTACCGCTATTATGCAGAAAAAGTGAGAAAACAAAAATTTGATCTGGATTCTGATGAAGTAAAACAATACCTTCAATTGGAAAACCTGACCCAGGCTTTATTTTTTACCGCGGGAGAATTGTTCAATTATAATTTTACGCCGGTACCCAAAGGTACTGTTCCTGTTTTTCATGAAGATGTGAAGGTGTGGGAAGTTACCGATAAAACCACCGGAAAACACGTTGGGCTATGGTATTTGGATCCATTTGCAAGAAAAGGCAAACGCTCCGGTGCCTGGGCAACAATGTACAGGAGTTTCTCCACATTTGACGGAAAAGAAACCGTGCTTGCATCCAACAATTCAAATTTTGTTAAACCTGCACCGGGTGAATCAGCCTTGATCTCATGGGATGATGCTACCACGTTTTTCCACGAATTTGGGCACGCCTTGCACTTCTTCTCTGCAAATGTAAAATATCCAACCTTAAACAGCGGAGTTCGGGATTATACCGAATTTCAATCGCAGCTGCTGGAACGTTGGTTATCTACAGATAAAGTGATCAATCAGTTTTTGTTGCACCATGAAACCGGAAAACCAATTCCAGCAGAACTGGTAGCGAAGATCAAAAATGCTTCCACCTTTAACCAGGGATTTGAGACTACTGAATATTTAGCCTCTGCGCTGATGGATATGAAATACCATACTACCGATCCTAAAAACATCGATCCAAAGACCTTTGAAAAAGAAAGTCTGAAAGAATTGAATATGCCGAAAGAAATTGTGATGCGTCACCGCTCTCCTCATTTTGGACATGTATTTTCAGGGGAGGGTTATGCCACAGGTTATTACGGTTATTTATGGGCCGATGTTCTAACAGCCGATGCCGCGGAAGCCTTCGCCGAAGCTCCGGGCGGATTCTACGATAAGGAAGTTGCTGCAAGACTCGTAAAATACCTGTTTGCGCCAAGAAACTCAATGGATCCTGCCGAAGCCTACAGAAAATTCAGGGGACGGGATGCCAACATTGATGCCTTAATGCGCGATCGCGGATTTCCAGTGCCGAAAGTAGATCCTACTAATTAAGATTAGAAACTTCGGAAACTAACTTTATTTTTAAAGCCCTGTTCAATTTTTAATTGAACAGGGCTTTTTTATTTTCAGTATAAATTTCTGAAGAATATTTGATAAATAAGGATTCTGAAAATGTTGTAAAAAGTGGTTTATCAAAGTTCGGTTGAAATCTTTACTTTTCCACCAAGTCCTTTTTCAACATTGGACTGTGACTAAATATGCTGTGACCGGAAAGAGGAATGTAGCGCAGTTATTCATTCAGCATAAATTACTCTATCCTTTACCCTGACTTCATCCAATTTCCCAATATGTTTATCCAGAGGAATTTGAGAGATTTGAAGTTTATTTTCGAAATATTCTGAAATAAACTTCAAATTCAGTATTTCTAAAATAGGTTGAAGCAAACGGAAAATTAAATTTTAGTTGCGAATAAACTTTTTTTAAGCCAATCTTAAGGAATCATTAATGTAATTTTAGACCAATAATCGCATTTTTGCACTATGAGAATCTTAATTGTAGAAGATGAACCGGGCATTTCAAGTTTTCTGAAACAAGGCTTGGAAGAAGAATGTTTTGCGGTTGATGTTGCCGAAGAAGGAAAAAAGGGGCTGGAGCTCGCTTTATCCTGTGAATACGACATCCTGTTATTAGACTGGATGCTGCCGGGGATTAGCGGTATTGAAATATGCAGGGAATTTCGAAAAGTGGATTCAAAAACCCCGGTAATATTCCTAACCGCGAAAGATACTTTAGATGAAACTATTTTTGGCCTGCAAACCGGGGCAAATGACTATATCAAAAAACCCTTTCATTTTGAAGAACTTTTGGAGCGCATTCGGGTACAGTTAAGGACCAAAACCGGCGAACAGTTTCAATTTACTTTAGGCAACATTCGCCTGGATGTAAATTCACACCAGGTTTTCAAGAACGAAGAAGAGGTACATCTCACCCAAAAGGAATTTGCCCTGCTGGAATACCTGATCCGCAACAAGGGAAAAGTATGCAGAAGAAGCAGGATTATAGAGAGCGTTTGGGACATTCACTTTGACTATAATACCGGTGTTATTGATGTTTATATGAACGCCCTGCGCAAAAAATTGCATTTTAGCGAAGATGAAGAATATATTCAAACTGTTAGAGGAATAGGATATATCGCAAAAGAAAAATGAATTTGAGTTTCAAAAACCGATTGGCTTTTTATTATATGCTGGCAACCGCCATCATTATTGCCGTGGTATTTAGTATCGTTTATTTAATTGTGCAAAACACTGTCTATAAAAACCTGGATAATGTGTTGACCTTTGAAGCGCGAAAGCACACCAAAGAAATTAAAATAAAAAAAAAATATTCTTTACTTCGCCAACAAAGCAGAATGGGAAGAAACAGAACACCGGGAAGTACATATGAATCCCGTGTTTATACAAATTATTGATGCTGCAGGAGGGTTAATGGATAAATCGCCC
>Ga0307487_1001609_pt1 | contig 15689 bp, 10 predicted proteins | sample CBIW12metaG_FD_203665 | JGI IMG/M metagenome (GOLD analysis project Ga0307487, IMG submission 203665) | Sea-ice brine microbial communities from Beaufort Sea near Barrow, Alaska, United States - CBIW 1.2 | ecosystem: Environmental > Aquatic > Marine > Coastal | place: USA: Alaska | collected... | reverse complement strand
GAAAAATCACAGTAAGCACCAAAGCTACACTTCTAACCTTGCTGGACGAGGTTTCCCTAAAATCTCATTTCGAGTTTAAAATAATGGGAGAAAATATTCTCATCCGTAAACATGAAAACGACATAGTTTTAGCAGTGTCAGGAATAGTGTTGGACGAGTTCGATTTACCATTGGCAGGCGCAACTATTCTTGAAAAATCAACTAGCAATGGAGTCATCACTGACATCAACGGCAAGTTTTCTATTGAAGTATCTTCTAAAGAATCTGTGCTGGTATTTAGCTATGTGGGATTCGAAACACAGGAATTTGTGGTACAGAATCAGACCAATTTTTCTATAAAACTTCTTCCTGCTTTTGCAGATATGGAAGGAGTGGTAGTGACCGCATTGGGAATCGAAAGAGATGAAAGGTCATTGGGTTATTCAGTAGCTGAAGTTGGCGAGAATGCCTTTCAAAATGGAAGTCAAGACAATGCGCTTAGATCAGTGTCTGGACGGGTTCCGGGCGTAAGTGTCAATGCTACGGGAGGAGCGGGATCTTCGGTAAGTATGGTAATCCGTGGGATATCATCTCTGAGCGGTGACAATCAGCCACTTTTCGTAGTGGATGGCGTCCCTATTATCAACTCACTAAATAATATTTCTGAAGTCGGAGGTGATAACAAGGTGGATTATGGAAATGCAATTTCGGATTTGAACCCAGAAGACATCGAAAGCATGTCCATACTAAAAGGTCCAAGTGCGGCAGCGCTTTATGGTTCTAGAGCGGGTAATGGTGTAGTATTGATTACGACTAAATCAGGTAGAAAAGTAAAAGATGTGACAGTAACGATATCTTCTAACACCCTATTGGAAATGCCATATAAGTATCTTCCTTTTCACAGCAAATTTGCTACTGGCGTGAGGCCATATACTCCTGATAATAATCCTTATCCTGGTGGTCAGCTGGTGATCGAAGAAGGTTCTGCGGCAGGTGCAGGTCCTGAGCTTGACAAAGGATATAATGCTATCCAATGGAACAGTCCTATGGATGCAGAGGGAAACCGAATTCCAACACCTTTGGTATCACATCCAAACAATGTTGCTGACTTTGTCAGAACTGGCGTGACCACTACCAACGGTGTCTCTGTAGCTAACAACAATGAGTTTATTAATTATAGAATCGGCTATACTAATCTTAGCAACAGAGGTATCATTCCTAATTCTGACTTTTCCAGAAACAACCTTTCTATCAATACCACTTTACGAATAGATCCAAAATTAACGTTTAGCTCAAGCATCAACTTTAATCAAACCGGATCCGATAATAGACCTGCAGGAAACAGAGGGACAAATCCTTTGGAAGCAGCATACAAGGTTTCTCCACACATTGATATTAATGAACTGGAATCATACTGGGTAACTGGTCAGGAAGGATTCCAACAAAAATCTCAGTCAATTGGAGATTATAATAACCCATATTTTCTGGCTTACGAAGTCAATAATAGCTTTAAAAGAAATCGTGTATTTGGGAACTTGGGACTGGAATATAAGTTCTCAGACAATTTCAAAGTGAAAACAAGCTACATGCTTGATTTGTATTCAGAGCGAAGAGAATCCAAGATTCCGATTAGCTATACTTCTGATCCAAATGGGGGTTATGGATTGGTAAATTTGGATAGAATGGAAAGAAATGCAGATTTCCTTGCGACTTACAACAAGAATTATGAAAGTTTCCATATGACTCTTTCTGCTGGCGGAAACTTAAGATTCAATAAGAATAATTCGATTCAAAATTCTACTAAAGCAAGAGGTTCAGGTTTGATCGTCCCGGGAGTGTACACCCTCAGCAATACATCTTCAGATAACTTGATTTATACTTCTTCAACTACAGAAAAGGCAGTAAGCAGTATCTATGGTCTTGCAAATTTCGGATATAAAGATTTGGTTTATCTGGATGTGACAGCAAGAAATGATTGGTCTTCTACTTTGCCTGAAGAAAATAGATCCTATTTCTACCCATCCGCTTCACTGAGTTTGATTTTAAATGAGATGTTAAATATGGGAAGTTCTATTGACTTATTAAAAGTTAGAGGAGGATGGGCACAAGTAGGTAATGACACAGATCCTTACAATCTCTATCAGGTGCTTAGCAACAATGGAGAATGGGATGGACAAACTCGACTGACTGTACCAGACGACTTGAAGACTCCGGATCTGAAACCAGAAATCTCGACATCCTATGAAGTGGGTTTGGAATTGGCTGCGATGCAAAATAGATTAAGATTTGATATCACTTACTTCAACACAGACAATAAAAATCAAATCCTCCCAGTAACCCTTCCCTCTTCTTCCGGCTTTACTTCAAAGTTTGTAAATGCAGGGTTGGTAAACAGCAAAGGCTGGGAAGTAATGTTGGGGGTAACTCCTATCAAAACCGACGATTTCTCTTTGGATCTAAATTTCAACTACTCCAAATTCAGAAGCAAAATCGTAGAGTTGACAGATGAAGTGGACGTGTTTTATTTATGGTCAGACGGTAGAGGCGGTGCCTGGACTTATATAGGAGAAGAGATCGGCGATATTTATGACAGAGGTTTGGTCACGGTAGGCGATAAAGAATCTCCATACTTTGGCTATCCGATTTTGGACGAAGACGGAAGCTGGCAAGCCATAAATCAAGCTTCCGCAAAGAATAAGATCGGGAATTTCAATCCCGATTTTCTTGCGGGTATGCAGGTGAACTTGAGCTATAAGCGTCTTACGCTGAGTTTGAATTTCGATGTTAGATTGGGCGGAGATTTTGTTTCCCAAACTTTTAGATATTCAGAATCAGATCTGAAAACTCAGCGTTGGTTGGATCAATTAATTAATCCCAATGGCATCAAAGGATCTGAACTGAGAGATTATTTGGTAGCTAATCAAGACCAGTTCATTACAGACGGACTAAATGTAGTGGGTGGCCTTACAGCAGAAAGTGGTGGGTTTCCTTTTGAATACTATGTAACGCTAAATGACGGGGTATTTAATCCTGGAGTAATAGCTCAATACGATGAAAATGGAGTCATCATTGGTTACACTGAAAACCTTGGAAATGAAGGCACTAAGATTATTCCTTACGCAGATAATTACCCTTGGGATTTCTTCAAGCCTGCGACGTTCGATGCTTCCTATGTAAAATTGAGAGAGGTAGCAATTAGTTATCAGCTTCCAACAGCTTTTGTGAATCAACTCAAGATGAAATCTATCAATGTGGGGATTTACTCCAGTAATCTAATTCTCTGGACCAAAGCCAAAATAGGAATTGATCCGGAAAATGCTTTCCAACCAGAAGCAAATGGCAGTTTCAAGCAAGGGATAGAGCGATATAATGTCAATCCATGGGTAGTTCCTATTGGCTTCAAAATCAACGCATCATTTTAATATGAACTTACTTTTTGGAAATCAAAAAATAAAGAATCTATCATGAAAAAATATATCAAATACTTCAGTGCATTAGCAACCGGTGCGCTACTCATGGGATTGGCTACCTCTTGCAAAGACCTAACAGAAACGAATATAAATCCTAATGGTGTGGAATCAAGTGCTGTTCACCCAAATCTGCTGCTAACTACCGTGCTTTCTAATACGGCCACTTCAGATGTTAGTTTGGGTTTTGGAAACATTGCGGGAGTGATGCAGCATACTCAAAAGGATGCATGGTTCAGTGACCATAACGACTATGATTGGGTAAACCAAAGTTGGACAGAAAATTATAGCATTCTAGAAGACATCAAATTGATGCAGCAGCGGGCTGAAGCTTTAGATCTGCCGTTTTATCTTGCCGTAGGTAAAGTAATGGAAGCATATCATTTTGCCAGGATCTCTGATTTGTGGGGAGACGCTCCTTATTTGGAGGCTATACGTGGAGATCAAGGTGGTGAAAAATATCTTTTGCCATCTTTTGATTCTCAGCAAGTCATCTACGAAGGAGTCATAGAAGAACTCATAGAAGCCAACAGCCTTTTTGCCGCTTTAGGTACTTTTGAGAAAACGCCTCAGGATATACTTTTTGAAGGTAATGTTCTCAAATGGAGAAAATTCGCCAATTCTCTGAGATTGAGAATTTATATGAGAGTTTCAGAAAAAATGCCAGAATTCGCCGCAAATGGCATTAATTCAATCATCAGCGATGCTAATCAATATCCTATAATCACCGAGGAATCTGACGATGCTTCAATAGCCTTCGCCGGTGGCTCCTCCAACACCTCATGGCCATCAAATACTGAGTTTGACGGATCAAATGGAAGTAATTATCGAAGAATCAAGATGTGCGCCACTTTAGTAGAAGTTCTACAGGGATTGAATGACACTAGAATTTCTGTTTGGGCAGAAAAAGTAGAGGTTCCAATTGTCATTGATAAAACTTTGCCAGCAGGCACAGACGAAATCAAAGACCGGATTAGATATTTATCTGCTGACATCGCCGAAGGCCGTGAAATCGATACAGATGCAGAATATGTGGGGCTGCCGCCTTCCGTATCTAGTACTCCGAGTGAATTCAATTTGAACCCAACTCCAGGTCAGCAATCATATAATCCTCATGTATCTTTTATAAGTAAAATGTATCAAGATCCATCCGGACCCTTGCTGAAAGCCAGGTTGCTAAGTGCATCCGAAGTTCATTTCATTTTAGCAGAAGCAAGCTTGACAGGTCTGGCAAACATAGGATCAGCCCAAGAGCATTATGAATCCGGTGTAAAAGCATCCTTTGAAGCATGGGGTCTTGAAGGTGATTACGAGCAATATATTACAGGCAATGCAGCTTTCAACAATAGTGTAGAGCAAATTATCTCTCAAAAGTGGATTGCGGGTTGGTCATCAGCGACAGAAACTTGGTTTGATTATAGAAGAACTGGCTTTCCTGCTTTGACTGCGGGACCAGCGGCAGGTAGAAGTGTATTACCTCTTCGATTCTATTACATGCAGGACGAGTTGACGATCAATGAGAAAAATGCAAGTGCTGCTGTAAGTAAGTTGGAGACGACACAGTATTCTCAGGTAGATGAAAATAACAGTGCTTGGTCAAAATTCTGGTTGCTTCAAGGCACCGGAAAACCATGGTAAGTCAGTGCCCGCATAATTGGTTTTCAGGGTAATAATTGAGTTTTAAGAGATCAAAACGCAGGCTGCTCCATTAAGTTGGGTGCAGCCTGTTTGTTTTTTTAGGGGAAAATTAGGACTAAAAACATCCGTGATCTGTGTCCAACAGACCGGAGTCAAGTATGAATGCTGACTTATCTTTCTGGAAAAAGACCCCTGTTTGAGCAAATATCTTTCGCCCCTATTTTTAGGAAGTTTCGAACGTTGGAAAAGTTGGCCTGACTGGAGCACTTATGTTCGACAGCTTCCTAGTCGTAGTGTTGCCTTATATCTTAGGAATCCCCCCATTGCATACGGGGATAATTATGGTTTGACCATTTCCTGATCAATGGACTCAAAATATGAAATTGCCAATCTTTCCAAAAAAACACATTCTTGATCCTGAAATTTCAAACGTGGCAGGGACTAAACCATGAATACCTGTGCTCGGTGGCATAGCAATAGATGCCTTAGCATAACTATTAGAGCCATCGTTAAGTATTTAGTTTAGGCACATTGAACCTTGATGCAGTCCTTTTTAGGATTAACTAGGGGTAAAAGATATAATAAAATAGATCTCTGTTATACCGTTAGGTACGCTTCAATATCTTCTTGAAATTCACAGGGCTGCGTCTACAGGCATAGCTGAAAATCTTTGACAAATACTAAGCTACCCTAGAAAGTCCGCGCTTGGTCGTGCAGGCCTAAAGAAACAAAGGGAGTCATTCCCATTATCATAATACATAAATTTTATATATCCTATACTCTTAAGAGCATAAAAAAGTGGCCTGCGTTCCCACAAACCACTTTTTTAGAATTAATATGCTTAGTAAAAATTTAACCTTGAATCACTTCAACCTTAAAACCCTACTTCACCAAGCCATCCTTATCCACTCTGAACATTCTACTGGTCACGTAGAATTCCTTATCGATTGGGGATTTGAAATAATATGCGATGTAAAATGCTTTCTGACCCTCTAAAGGCAGACTTACCGTATTCTTTTCACCAGAAATACTCAGTTTTTTGGAAGTCCACTTCTCATCTCTAAAATCCTTGTCTTCAGTGGATTCAGCTTCCCATAGCTCAATTTTGATTGATTCTTGTCCGCTTGCTTTTAATTGAAGATCAAGCGTTTCTTTCTCACCCGAAGAGACCGTGGCAAAAACTTCTGGGAGAGCTTTCCCTGCATTCTGGTAGGCTATGAAAGCACTTAATGCCTGAAATGCTATTTTCCCATCTCCTAAATCATGACCGACATTGGGAATATAGATCAGATTGTTCTGACCTGGAATACTGTCGATGTAGTTTTTTACAGCATCTACTGGCCAGTAGGGATCATTAGTGCCAATAAAAATTAATTTCGGCATCGTCAATTTTTCTCGATAAGAATACGGATCCACTAGTTCCATAGTCGCAAGCCCAATTTCACTACTCGCTTGCTGCGGAATTCCCAGATCTACGTAATCCTGAATTTCAGGGCTGTAATCCGCCCAAGCCTCAATTTGATACTGAAGACTTCTAGGCATATTAAGTACATCGATCACCATCGGAGCGATGCCTGTCACCCGCGCGTCTTGAGATCCCGTCAACCAAGTGGTCCACCCTCTTTTAGAAAGCCCAGTTAGCACAAAAGATTCAATTGGTGTGGCTAAGTTTTCCTTGCTAAATTCTACTACCGCATCCATGGCTTTACTTGCGGATTTTACCATCGGAAATAAAGCGGGCCATTCCATATCACCTGTTTCTTGAAACTGATGAAGCGTATAAGAAATGATCTCATCTTCGCTCTTCCCGCCAAAAATCGGTTGATTGGGGACTTGGAAAACTAGCGCTATCAGACTTTTATTTTGTAGCGCAAGCTTTCTCATATTTCGAACTACCTCGTCGTCACGATCTCTATAAACGGGAATTCCATCTTCAATTTTCCCACCTCCTATATATAGAAGTGCTTTGTCTGATGCGATTTCCTCCGGCTTTAAGATCACCAAACGATGGGTCCACTTCACTCCTTTCCACTCTTGGGAAGTGAGTTCCAGTTCATACTGAGTGATTCCAGCAATCTGAATACTGTCTTTAAGACTAAAAGCAAAAGTAGGATTCGGCTTTCGCAGAAAATCCGCCAAGGCTTTCTTGGTAGATTGACCATGCAACTGAATGTTAATCAGCAGGATAAACGCAAGGAGTGCGTGTGCATTAATTAGGGTTCTCTTCATCTTCATATTAAGTTAACATGTATCAATAGCCTGAATAGTACTATTGTAGTCTTTACTATGAAAACGGCTTATAAAAAATCGACTCTTAAAGCTAAGTATATCTTAGAATATAGCCATTAAAATTATGATTATGTGTAAATTAAATATGCTAAAAATATTGATTGTATCAGTGATTTTAGCGCTGCCTTTCTATGCTTTTTCTCAAAGGATTTCAGCAAATAATTCCAATTATTATTTACTTCCCAGTCCAAAACCAGATCGGATTATATTAAATCTGTCAGATAATCCTCTGGAGGGAATTGGAGTAAATTGGAGAACTGATACTTCGCTACATTCCTCTCAATTGGAATTTGCAATTGCTACCTCTGGCCCAGAGTATCGAGAAAACACTGAGTTAATCCTAGCTAAAACCGAGAAGCTCGTGTCTAAGCAAGACGATGAATCAATCATCTTTGCAAATTATCATCACGTAAATCTAACGGGATTGATGCCTGAACAGCAATACGTTTATCGTGTTGGTACTACCAACAATTGGAGTGAGTGGTTCCAGTTCTCTATTCCAAAAGATGACAAAGAAGTTAACTTCCTTTACTTTGGAGATACGCAAAATGAGGTAGTTTCTATGTTTAGCAGAGTTTTTCGCGAAGCTATCATCAATTTACCCAAAATGGATTTCATCGTGTATGCCGGAGATCTGATCAATCATGAATATGCTGACCTCGAATGGGGTGGCTGGTTTGAAGCTGGACAATGGATTCATGCCACGATACCTTCTATCATGACCCCGGGGAATCATGAGTTTTCTAAAAATCCAGCTACTCTTACACCGTACTGGAATGCCCAATTTAATCTCCCCACAAATGGTCCAAAAGGCCTTGAAGAAACTACTTATGAGGTGAATTATCCTGATCTCAAGATTATCTCTTTAGATGGAGAGCAAATCGATGAATCTCCAACCTATAGAGAAGCTCAGATGGAATGGTTAAGAGATATTTTGACCAATAACCCAAAAAAGTGGACTGTAATTACCTTCCACTATCCTGTTTATGCAATTGCTCCGGATCGATATCATGATAAAATGATAGAGTATATACGGCCGATATTGCAGGAATTTAAAGTAGACCTCGCTATCCAAGGACACGATCATGCCTATGCGCGGGGGAGAGCTTTCGAAGAGGCTGGCAAAATGGACTACGAAAAAGGAACTGTCTATGTAGTGTCGGTCGCGGGTCCAAAAATGTATAATGTGAAACCAGATAAATGGATGGTCCGGAAAGCTTACAGCACTCAGACCTATCAATGGATCAATGTCAAAGATGATATTTCGACGTTCCAAACCTATACGGCGCTTGGCAGCCTCTACGACTCTTTTGAGATTCAGAAAGATTCTAACAAAGAGAATACAATCATTAATCACATTCCCACAACACCGGAAAGACTTCAAAACAAATGAAAATACAACATCATTCGCTCACTTCAATTTTAAGATATCTACTAGGATTTACTCTTCTATTTTTCCTTAATTTTTCATCTTTCGCGCAAGTTGAAAAGATCAGAGTAAAGTTTCTGAATTCTGATGAATTGTTGGTCGTTGCTCATCGAGCAGCGCATCAAAAGCATCCTGAAAATAGCCTTGAAGCCATTCAAGAGGCAATAGATCTGGGAGTTGACATTATTGAGATCGATGTGCGCATCACCAAAGATGGTAAAGTATATCTGATGCATGATCAAACTATTGATCGGACAACCACTGGAATAGGTGACATAGAAACGCTGAGCAGTGCGGATTTAAGTAAGTACAAACTTCTGTTTGAGGGTGAAAACTCTGGTATTGCTATTCCTACATTACAAGAAGCATTGGCACTTACCAAAGGAAAAATCATGGTAGATCTGGATCTCAAAACTGACAAAATAGAAAAGATAATTGCTATAGTTCAAGAATTGGAGGTCCAGGATGAAGTAATTTTCTTTGACTCAGATTGGGAAATTTTAAAAGAAGTAAGATCTAAAATTCCTAATGCGTATTTAATGCCGAGAACCTACAATGTCAAACAAATCAAGAAAGCCTATAAGAAACTAGATCCCGTGATCGTGCATATCGATCCAAGTTTTAATACAAAGAAATCCATTTCCATTGCCAAAAAATATGGAATTAGAACTTGGATCAATTCATTAGGGAATTTGGATCAGATACTTAAGTCAAACCCCAATCCAGAGCTAGCCTTTGAATTGGTTCAGCATGGTGCCAACACCGTGCAAACTGATTTGCCAAAATTTTGGATAAATTTTAAATCAGAGTCAACAGACAATTAATCCCAAGGATATTGTAATTTACTTAACCGAATGTTAATACAGGCTAAGAAACTTTCGGCTCTAGAATTTTTAATTTCGAGCCTAAACATAAGAGTCATGGGATCTATACTTTTTGGAAGTAGCAATCGAATTGAAATAATGGATTATAAATCATTTTCGAGGATTTATAATCTATTTTGGTTGACCTCAGTTGATTTTGTTATCAAACTTGTAAAGAACAGAGAAGAAGCAGAAAACATCACTCAAGATGTTTTTGTACAGCTATGGGAAAAGCGCAAAACACTTTCCAATATAGAAGATATTAAAAACTTCCTGTTTATTTGTCTCCGAAATAAAGCCTTTAATTACTTACGTGAAATCAAAAAATCTTCACAGGGAAATGAGATGCTTTGGCATAACCTATGTGTCCAAAACATAGAACCCGAACTGGCCGAATTAGAGCAAAAAAACTTTAAGAAACTAGAAGCTGCGATCTCTGATCTCTCTACTCGTAAGCAAAAAATTATCAGTCTGAAGTTTGACGAGAATAAATCTTATAGAGAGATTGGTAAGCTCCTGAGCGTCTCCACAAATACCGTTAAGAATCACTTAGTACAGATAAAAAAGCGTTTACGATCTGAAATTTTCGGCGCCGTTATTCTTTTGATAAGTATGTGTTAATCGTAATTATTTAATTCAATTCACCCCTCAAAAATAAAGGTTGAATCACCCGGACATGTTAAGCAAAACAGGCTGCCCGAAATGGAGCAACCTCTTTGTGATATGGCTAAATTTATTTATTGGCCCTTGTAATATTTCTCTGCTTCTGGCATCTCATTATTGAGTTTATTAATTCTAGTTGTTGAAGCTGGGTGAGTGGAAAGAAACTCTGGTGGAGCTTGTCCATTTTCGTTTGTCAACATTCTTTCCCAGAAGAGGGGAGCCTGTTTTGGATCGTAACCTGCCATTGCCATAAATATTAAGCCCATGTGATCCGCCTCCAGCTCATGTTTTCTAGAGAAATGCAGCATTCCCAGCTCACTCCCTATACCCACAGATTGTAACAAAAGCGCTTGAGTCATGGATGGATTTTGACCAATCGCGGTGGAAAATGCACTCACCCCAAGATTTGTGATCATACCATCAGACATCCTTTCCCGGGAGTGTGAAGCTACTGCGTGAGCAATCTCGTGACCCATTACTACCGCAATTCCAGTTTCATCCTGAGTGATAGGAAGTATCCCGGTATAGAAAGCTACTTTTCCACCTGGCATACACCATGCGTTTGCTTCCTCACTTTGAATAAGATTAAATTCCCACTTGAATTGTTTGGCTAAATCCTGATACCCATTTTCGTTAAGATATTTCTCAACAGCAACTGACATACGCTTCCCCACTTTGAGGATTTTTTGTCCGTCAGATGTACCCGTTACAACTTTATTTTCTTTTAATACTTCATCATATTGCTTATCGACTAAAGGCTGTATTTCGTCATTAGAAACTAATGCTAATGCATTTCTTCCTGTTAACGGTACTTTTGCACATGAGTACATGACTAGTCCAGAAAGAATTAGTATTGCGATTTTTTTCATTTTGATTTAATTATTTTTAGAGTAGATTTCAAATTAAATACCAAAAAGCATTTTCAAACTTCATTACCTATCAATAAATGAGTCAATGAATAATATACCCTTAACCCACAGCGCTTTATCTTTTCAAAAAAAAATGAAAAATCCTTTTACTTTTTGGTTGGGAATGTTTTTCAAGTTACCCTCAGCCATTTTTTGGAGATTTCAGATAAAAGAGCTGAATTCGCAGCGGTGTGTTGTTAGCATTCCTTATTCTTGGACTACTCAGAATCCATTCAAATCTATCTATTTCGCGGCATTGGCTGGAGCTGCAGAATTAACCACTGGTGCGCTATGTCAATTAGCTATGAGTGGCAAGGGTACGTATTCTATGCTTGTGGTAGATTTCAGAGGAGAATTTTTCAAAAAAGCAGATGAAAAAATTCTCTTTTCCTGTGTTCAAGGAGAAGAACTTATGACACTTTTGGAATCGTTGGAAGTAAACGATACCGGAAAACTTAAGATGATCTCTTCGGGGAAAAACAAAGACGGAATTGAAGTCGCCCGATTTTATGTTACCTGGTCTTTCAGGAGAAAATCCTAAAATCTCCAGCTACTTTCACGTCGGATAAATTCTTCCAAGCTAGTGTAAACTCTAGATTCATTCCAATCCAAAAATTCGTGGTATTGATTTCCCTCATTATATCGGATCAGCATTTTATCCCATTCTGACCGATCTAATTGATATTTTATCATCAGATTTTTTCTCACTGAATCTGATTCAACTACAGCGTAGTAGCCCTCCCTCCTTTTCATCCATTCTAATTTTTTTTGGTATTGGCGTTCGAGTCTTGCTTTTTTGGTCAAAGATGAAAGTACGCCGGCAATGGCAACACCTCCATTAGGAGAATTAAGATATCCGGCGCTTATGCCACTGCTGTTACCCTCTGACCTTTCTTCATTTGGATCAACAACTGTTAGTTTTCCGTCTTTGAATCGAAACGCATAAGGTTCCGATTTAACTACAAACGTAGGCAAAAGCCTTGCTTTATCATGAAGCAAAAGTTGTAGGTAACGCTCTGAAGTTAAAATAATATTCAAGTCCATGAAACCAGGAAATGAGAGTTTTAGAGAATCACCAGCAACGGCTTTGACAGAGAAATACCCACGCACATTAGTAGTGTCAACCTGTTCACTTCCAATCACCTCGACTCTGACCCCCTCTAAATAGGTATTGTCTGTGTCATCAAGTACATTTCCTGAGTAACTCAGTTGTGCAAAGCTTAGCTGGATACTGCAAATAAGAAGAAGAAGGATTAGGACAAATTTCATCAGTTCGGAAAACTAGGAATGAATTTCCAACTCTTAAAAATTTCACCGTTAAAGAAACTTAAGTACGAATTAAAAACTCCTTAATTCCGAGCTTTTATGTCTATCAGTTTATCTGTTCCAAGGAATTCCGGCTTCTCCGTTCTGTACCAAGTACGGTTTGCAGGAATTATCAATCCTCCTACTTTACGTTCACCACTTAGATAGATTATCTCCCCCTTTTGATTTGGCTCATCCTGATAGAATTTATAAGCTGCCAATCTAAATGTCTCTGGGTCTAAATAAAAATACCAAATGTCTTTTTCGTAAGGCACTCTTACTTCATAATACTTTAATCCTTTGAGTGATACATGGTTTACACCATCGTCGATAATAGTCCCATGATCTTTCAATTTCATTGGCAAGCCCCACAAAAAAGTATAATAGTCTCTCATACGTAATGCTTGCTCCTTCCCTATTTCGCCTTCTTCGACAAGTACTGAATCTTGCATCACAGTGTACTTGCTTCCATCAATAGCGTATTTCATTGAAGAGTGGATATTGTCAAATAAAACTGTGTAGGATCTAGAGGGTCTTGGCGCAGGAAGGCTGTCCTCAAAGGTGAATATCGCATTCAGTTCCTTCCATTCGTCATTAGGATCGTGGTAGTGAATCGACTTATTTATGACATCTGTACCAGTCAGTTGATCGGAAGATTTATTATTTGTGCAAGAAGTAATTATAAGCAGTAGAAGAATAGAAGCGTGTTTCATACTCGAAATGTAGCTGAAACTGATTAATTTTGGGGTATGAATCTTAACCTTACGCGAATTGCCCCTACTCCTAGTGGATTTTTACATTTAGGCAATCTCTATTCTTTTCTTATAACTAAAGCTCTGGCAGAAAAAACCAGAGCTAGAATCCTTTTGCGAATTGACGATCTTGACAGGGAAAGATATAAATCGGAGTACGTGCAGGATATTTTTGATACGCTGGATTTTATGGAGATAAGTTATGATGTAGGTCCAAAAAATGTGAAAGAATTTGAGCAAGAATGGTCACAGATTCACAGAATGAATAGCTACCTGGAATCGTTGAAGGAAGTTCAAGAACGAAAGCTGGTATTTGGTTGCGACTGCACCCGAAAAAAAATACAGCAGTTGGACTCATCTGGTTACTATTTAGGGCTTTGTCAAACAAGAAGAATTCCACTAGACAAGGAAGGAGTCACATGGAGAATGGATACGTTGGAAGCTGATTTTATCAAATTGAAAACCTATCAAAAATCAATTCAATCACACGTAATGCCCCAGGATACCGCATTTTTTGTAGTTAGAAAAAAAAGTGGGCTTCCAACCTACCAACTAACTTCTACTATTGACGACTTGCATTATGGTGTTGATTTGATTGTCCGTGGTACTGACTTATTTGGATCTTCATTAGCTCAACAGGTAGTAGCTGAAGGTTTGGGATTAGAGGATTTCTCAAAAATCATTTTCCATCACCATAAGGTTCTTAAAAGTTTAAGCAACAAAAAACTCTCTAAATCTGATGGTGCTACATCCATTCAGTTCCTGCGAAAGGAAGGAAAAAAGCCAGCTGATATCTTCCGTTTATTGGGCGAGATGAGTGGCGAAAATAAGACGATCGATAGTTTCGAATCATTTAAATCGACATTGACTATCTAACTGGATAGTGATTTTTTAAACTGATTCCAAATATCCTATTGCTTTAGGTCTGAACGATGAAAGTATTGTAACCGAAGTGATCAATATGATTGAATTCACCAAATTCTATTATTCTTCTATTTTTTAACCGGTAGGAAGTAGATTAGTAGCTACTATTTTATATATGGGATTCAGATTCCCTTTTATTCAGTAGCCTAAGCTTCACAATAGTGTTTTCAGATGTACCCTTTAAAGAATCTGCTAAACATCCTCATCTTTGGAAACTTAAAGGGTATGCATTTAACAAGAGCTAGACTGCTGCTCAAGAAATCGCAAAAAAGCCTGAAGATGACTCTTCAGGCTTTTTACATTACTCAGATAATTAGCAATAGCTTAATTGTATTTGGCAGGCATATCTGGAGCAACCATTGAATTTTTTATAAACTGTCTGATATCTTCATTGGAAGTTTCCAAATCTTCAGCTCTAAGGTACATCATATGTCCACTTCTATATCCTTTCCATGAGATTCTGTCTGATAGTCTTCCTGTAGGGTCAATTTGCCACAGATTGTATTTAGCATTAAAGAAATCAGTGCCACCATCAAAGTATCCAGACTGCACCATCAAATGTAAATATGGATTTTGACGCATCGCATTGCCCAAGTCATTCCCAGTATTTTCATTTGACCTATCCCAAGGATGCACAGGACCGAAAAGATTGTAGGTCAAGTCGGTCTCATATTTCAACGTGTTCTTCACATAGACCTGAAAAGATGGCGCAAAAGCATGATTCCATGAACTTAAGGCAGGATCAAAATCTGGTCTTGAGCCTGTTCCATCTCTATCGAAACCCTTGTATCTGCTATCCAAACGACCAATGGTCATTCCTTTGTCACGAAGTAATTCTTTCCAAAAGAAATTGGTAGGGATCAAAAGGTTATGCTCAAGAATAACTTTCTCACTCAATCCAGAGTAAAGCGCCATTTGCGCAGCAATCTCTTCACGCTCAGCAGCTGGAAGACTTCCTCCTTTTACCACAGCTGGAATCAAGGTATTCAAAGTGAACGCTTCTACTTCAGGTAGAAAATCAGTCAAATCTTTAGACTGAAGTGAAGGATCCAACGCTTTATGATACCAAGCAGTTGCCGCATAATATGGCAGATAGTTGGCGGTATGAATAGGCTCGCCCCGTTCAATTCCCAATTCGGTTGGTGATACCAAAATGACGCCGTTGAAATACATCCAGTGGGCGTCCTGAAGCTGTGCTACTAAACCGGCAACACGGGTAGTTCCATAGCTTTCTCCGATTAGATATTTTGGAGAAGCCCAACGATTTTGGCGGGTGACGAAGGTATTTACCCAGTCAGCAAGGTATTTGATATCCGAGTTGATGCCAAAGAAAGTAGATCGATCAACCTCTGGATCTACAATTCTAGAATAACCCGTATTTACAGGATCTACGTACACGATGTCTGCAACATCCAAAATAGAATAAGGATTAGATTTCGTGCCATATGGTTGTAATGGGTAACCTTCATCAT
>Ga0307487_1001608_pt1 | contig 15689 bp, 15 predicted proteins | sample CBIW12metaG_FD_203665 | JGI IMG/M metagenome (GOLD analysis project Ga0307487, IMG submission 203665) | Sea-ice brine microbial communities from Beaufort Sea near Barrow, Alaska, United States - CBIW 1.2 | ecosystem: Environmental > Aquatic > Marine > Coastal | place: USA: Alaska | collected... | reverse complement strand
TTATAATCATCCCAGGTTTGCAGATCTCCCGTGTTATAGTATTTGATCAACAGTCCAAGTGCATTGGCTTGTTTTTCATTTTCGGCAACTCCCTGAGCTTTCTCAAGCCATTTCACGATCTCATCGAGAGCGGAACCATATAAACCTCCACTTTTCCAAACCTTTTCTACCAATTTTCCGTTTTCTTTTACCAATTTGGAATTCAATCCAAAAGAAAGCGGTTTTAGGGGATCCGGGGATTTTTTGGTTTTGTAGAAGGCTTCAGCTTCAGCCGCGGTCACATTTGTTCCGTAGAAATTTGTAGCAGACCCTTTTAATAATCCGAGTTCAGGATCTAAATTCACTTTTTTGGAATCCTTGTCGTTAAAGATCACTTCATAAGCTTCCCCGGTAAAATCGGTTTTGGTTTCGGTGAGAAGAGTGTCAAAATAGTCTTTGGTGAAATCCGGTTTAATCTTGGCGTTTGAGTAATGGTGATGGATCCCGTTAGAAAACCAAACACGCTTTAAATAAGTTTCAAAGGCTTTCCAGTCTTCATTTTCCCTGTCTCCCTTATAGTTGTTGAATACATTCTCCAATGCAGTCCTTATTTCAAGATTGTTCCTGTAGTTTTGATCCCACAAAATATCGCGGCCGCTTGAACCAGCCTGAACGAGGTAATACACAAGTTTTTGTTCTTTTAAGCTGAGATTTTCCCAACCCGGAATCTGATACCGAAGGATCTTGATATCGGCAAATTTCTCCACATTGTAATTAAAATCAGACCCGGAAGTTGTTTGAACTTCAGCAAGCTGATTGTCTTTATTTTCATCTTTGCATGAAAATAAAAATGTTGATGCTAATAACAGCGTCAAAATGAATTTAAATTTCATAATAAATTTTTTATCTTTCCTACAAAAGTACTAATTAGCATCTTGTTATTTAACTATATTAGCCTTTTGAACGTTAAAATCCCCGTTTTAGATGAAAATAATAAAATATTTATTCTTTCTTATTTTAATTGGACTTATTGCAGGCTCTATTTACATCGCTACTAAAGACGGGAATTACCAAATAGAAGAATCCACCACTATTAATGCTCCCTTACCTGTGGTTTTTAACGAGGTGAATAATTTTAAAAACTGGGAAGAATGGGGTCCCTGGATGTACAATACGGACGATTTAATACTCGATTATTCTGATACCACCATTGGCGAAGGCGCCAGCTATTCCTGGAAAAGCGAAAAAATGGGCGATGGCAGTATAGCCACAACAAAGGCAATCCCAGACTCAACTATTGAACAGGAGCTTACCATTGTATCGAAGTACGGGGAAACAAAAAGCAATGGTTATTGGAAATTTGAAAAGGTTGAAGAAAGCACAAAAGTAACTTGGGGAATTCAAGGCAACCAAAGTTTCATGGAAAAACTGGCATTTGCTTTTACGGACAGTTCGTATACCCAAATGATGCGCCCGATGATTTCTGAAGGTTTGGACAAATTAAAACTGGTTACCCTGGATAAAATGGAATCTTATTCCATTAACGTGGACGGGGTCACACAATTTGGTGGTGGATTTTATATGTATTCTACAACTGCTTCAAAGATCAGTCAGATCCAATTGAAAATGCGGGATATGTTCACCGAAGTTTCCAGATATATGGAAAGCAACAATATTAGCATTCAAGGCGATCCTTTTGTTATTTATAACGAATGGGATGAACAAAACAATAATGCAATCTACTCCGCAGGTAGATTTACACCCAGCCTGGTGATTACAACTGCTGAAAGCCCTGTCCTGAACGGAATGATGCCTGTTCAAAGAGTGGTTAAGACAAGCCTTAAAGGCGATTATAAAAATTTAAAAGAAGCCTGGGATGAGGCTTATAATTATCTTGAAAAAAATAATCTCCAGGCCACTCCGGACAGCCATCCTTTTGAAGTTTACAAAACCAATCCCGAAATAACCCTAAATCCTGCTGAATGGATAACAGAGATTTACATCCCGGTTTCTGACAAACAGAAACTTAAATTAGATAACCCCGAGCTTAAAATAGAATAAAATGAAAGCCTTGCTGATGGTATTTCTTGGAGGGGGATTGGGAAGTGTTTCCCGGTACTTGATTTCAAAAGTTTTAAATATTGCGGGCTATCCGTTTCCTTTGGGAACATTAGCAGTAAATATCGCTGGTAGTTTGTTGCTGGGGTTTATATTGGGACTTGCGCTTAAAACCGGCCAGCTTTCAAACAATACCATCTTATTTTTAGCCACCGGATTTTGTGGCGGCTTTACCACCTTTTCTACCTTTGCTTTTGAAAACCAGGGATTATTAAAATCAGGAGACTACTTCAATTTCGCAGTTTACACCTTTGGCAGTATAATAATAGGTTTCGCGGCCATTTTTGTGGGTTTATATCTTTCGAAATTAGTATGAATATTTGAACAGCAGGTATGTCATTCTGAACGATAGTGAAGAATCCCGCGTGCTCATTGGGCGAATCATAAATGAAAGCTACCAACCGTTTCACTACTTCATCCCGCGCACTCACGGTAGGGATTCTTGCTCGCCCAAAAGCCCGTTCAGAATGACAAAAAAAGAGGGAGACTCGTTTAGAACAACAAAAAAGATGCCCGATTGCACCACTATTTACTATTTAAAGAGAGGCTATTTCCACTTCTAACTTCTTATTTCCCACTTCTAACTTCCTTTTAAGGTAGTAGCAAATATAATTTTTGTGTATTTTTGCAAAGAAAATAGAAGGTTTTATAGGATTTAAGAATATGGAAATGAATCAACTGCTCCATCCTGAAATTTTATTTGATCCGATATAATTTTTAGAATAAATTCAATTCATTTTAAGATTGAAGAGTCTTAAAATAATTAAAATATTACAAATGAATACACCAGAATTTTACATATCAGAAATCCAAAAGCTTCGCAAAGAAAAAAACGCTGTGATTCTGGCGCATTATTATCAGGATGAAGCAATTCAGGATATAGCTGATTTTGTTGGGGACAGTTTGGAATTGGCCAGAAAAGCCATTGAAACAGAAGCTGACATGATTGTTTTTGCCGGGGTATCTTTTATGGCAGAAACCGCAAAAATCCTAAACCCCGATAAAAAAGTTGTGCTTCCCGACCTGAGCGCCGGATGTTCACTTGCCGATAATTGCGTGGCAGAAGATTTTGCAAAGTTTAAAGAACGTTACCCTGATCACAAGGTTGTTACCTATATAAATACCAGCGCAGAAATTAAAGCGATGAGCGATTATGTTTGCACCTCGTCCAATGCCGTTAAGGTTATAAATTCTATTCCCGCTGATCAGAAAATCCTGTTTGCTCCTGACAAAAACCTGGGTGCATATCTCAACAAGCAGACTGGCAGGAATATGGTGCTTTGGGATGGATCATGCATTGTTCATGAAGCATTTTCTTTGGAGAAATTAATAGAATTACACCTGGAATATCCGGAAGCTAAAATTGTGGCGCATCCTGAATCTGAAGATCCAATTCTTAGGGTGGCCCACAGTATTGGCTCAACCTCCCAGATGATGAATTATATTGTAAACAGTCCGAGCGACACTTTTATCGTAGCGACTGAAGTTGGCATTTTACATCAACTCAAAAAAAAGATACCCAACAAAACCCTTATCCCGGCACCATCTCATGAAGATAACACTTGTGCCTGCAGTGAATGTGCTTTTATGAAAGTAAATACCATGGAAAAACTCTACCTCTGTTTGCGTGATGAGTTGCCTGAGATCACTATAGATGAAACCCTTCGGAAGAAAGCGCTTTTACCTATTGAAAAAATGTTGGCTTTATCTTAAAGGTTCAAGATTCAAGACCTAATATTCAAAATTTGAATATTAGGTCTTGAATTAAGAATAGATCGTATTCTTAGTTACCCAATTCCAATTTCGGGATTTCCGGGCCAAAAACTTCCATCTTCAGACTTCGGATTTTCTTCTTCGGAATAATTTTGTCAAATTAAACTTCCGTCTTCCGCTTTTTCCATTTTTCCTTCTTAGGTCTTCGGACTTCCAACTTCATACCTATTGTCTTTTGTTCTAAAAATTAGCATCATTCACCCATTTCTGCTTTTTGAAGGTTAATTTCAGTTATTTCTGCCAAAATTTTAGATGTTTTCTTTCCAACAATCAAACACACCCCTTTATTTTTTTGAATTTTTAAAAAAATATGCGCTTTTGTTATTATAACCCCCTAATTTTATAGGGTCATTTTCAATTAAATGGTAATTTTTTCACTAATACCCCCTCCTTTTTTAAATATATTAAATAATAATTTATATTTACCCGAAGTAAAATATCAAATATTATCAAATGAGCAAACTAAAAATTCGGTGCAAATACCGAGATACTTTATCCGAATTATATAAAAACTTTTAAAAACAACAAAAAATATACTAATGAAAAAAATTGAAGCCATTATCAGAAAGTCAAAATTTGACGAAGTAAAAAAGGCCCTACATGAAACAGGGGTGAATTTTTTTACTTACTGGGACGTAACCGGGGTGGGTAACGAAAAACAAGGCCATGTGTACCGAGGGGTTTCCTACAGCACAAGTGATATACAGCGAAGGATACTTTCCATAGTTGTTTCCGATGAATATTTAGACAGGACCCTGAAAGTGATTTTTGAAGCAGCTTATACCGGAACTGTTGGTGATGGCAAAATATTCATCTCAACAATAGACGAAGCCTACAGGATAAGAACCAGGGAAGGCGGGACCGATTCACTAAGCTAACATCAAATTATAAATCACACATAAAACTAATTACAATGGAATTACTTACTGCCAACAATATTTGGATGATGATTTGTACCGCCTTGGTATTCTTCATGCACCTTGGATTTTCACTTTTAGAGGTTGGACTTACACGTCAAAAAAACGCCATTAATATCTTATTTAAAAATGTTTTTATAATCTGTATCGGATTACTGTTATACAGTCTAATAGGCTTTAACCTAATGTATCCAGGTTCTTTCCTCTATGGGATTATCCCCGATTATTTTATAGGACTTTTTGGATTGCACCCCCCAATGGTGGACGGGGTTTTGGATTTATCCTATAATGACGGCTATACTTATTATACAGATTTTCTGTTTCAGGGAATGTTTGCCGCAACAGCTGCGACCATTGTATCGGGTGCTGTAGCCGAAAGAATTAAACTTACCAGCTTTATGCTTTTTGCCATAATCTACCTGGCTTTTGTATATCCTATTGCAGGATCCTGGAAATGGGGAGGCGGATTTCTGGATGAATTAGGTTTTTACGATTTTGCAGGCTCCACGCTTGTTCATTCTGTGGGCGGATGGGCCGCATTGGTAGGGATTTACCTGTTGGGAGCCCGTATTGGAAAATTTGATTCAGATGGAACATCTCATGCAATTCCGGGCCACAATATTCCTTTGGCCACAGCCGGGGTTTTTATTTTATGGCTGGGATGGTTTGGTTTTAATGGTGGTTCTGTTCTTTCTGCCGACCCATCTCTAACTTCATTAACCCTTGTTACAACCTGCCTTGCTGCTGCTTCGGGAGGGATTTCTGCCTTTTTGTTCTCTACATTTATGTACAAGAATTATGACCTTACCATGTTCCTGAACGGGATTTTAGGCGGATTGGTAGGTATTACAGCAGGTGCAGATCAAATGTCTCCAATGGATTCTGTTTTTATTGGTCTTATAGCCGGGGTTTTCATTGTTCTTGGAGTAGCACTAGTTGATAAACTTAAACTTGACGATCCTGTGGGTGCAGTATCGGTGCATCTTATTTGTGGAATTTGGGGCACCTTGGCTGTTGGTGTTTTTGGTAACCTAGCAGGTTTAGATCAGTTTTTTACGCAGTTATATGGCGTGGTAATAATTGGGGCTTTTTGCTGTATTTCGGCTTTCTTCATCTTCTATTTCATAAAAAAAACCATGGGATTGCGAATGGATAGTCAGGGCGAAGCAGAAGGTCTTGATATTCACGAACACGGAATGGATGCCTATGCCGAATTCGGGATGGCCGAGAAAAGATATTAAACAATTTTGTAAAAATAAAAAGGAGCGCTTGGCGGAGCGCTCCTAAATGCGATTTTCATTATAAAAACCTTGTTCAAATCATTTCAAATAATCAAAAAAAGTTTAAATCATGAAACAAATCACATTTACAAATATCCGAATAATTTTATTTATCGCCGGCTTTGGCTTGATAAATAATACACTTACAGCACAGGAAAATGAAAGCATAGAAGGAGTTTTGTCCAATATTAGCATAAGTGGGTCTGTGGATTCCTATTTCAGGGCCAATTTTAACGGACTCAATAAATTTGAATTTGATGAAAATGGAGATGAAATAGGATCCCCACAGGCTCCCTCATCATCTTTTGCCAACGATTCAGGTTTTGCCATAGGAATGGCCAATATTATTTTAGGTTATGAAGGGGAAAAAGTTGGTTTTAAAGCCGATCTGGTATTTGGACCAAGAGGTGAAGATGCCGTTTTCCTTTCCGGACCTTCAACCAATATTATCAACCAGTTATATGGTTATTACATGGTGAGCGATAAAGTTAAATTGACCCTTGGTAACTTCAATACATTTTTAGGTTATGAGGTAATCTCACCGGTGGGCAACTTCAACTATTCAACTTCATATATGTTTTCCTACGGGCCATTTTCCCATACCGGGCTTAAAGCAGATTTTGCTTTCAATGATAACTGGAGCGGTATGTTGGCAATTATGAATCCAACCGACTGGACAGAATTTAATCCAATCGGCCTTTATTCTTTTGGAGGACAACTTGGGTATTCCAATGATTCTGGAAGTGCTTATTTGAATATAATCTATGGAGAGCAAGCGCTGGATTCAGAAGCCACTTTCCAAATAGACCTAACTACCGGATGGGCTATTAGTTCTGCCTTTTATCTTGGCTTGAACACTACTTATAACACTACCGATGGCTCAGGATTTTATGGAGCCGCTTTGTATCCTCAAATTAAAGCCACCGAAAATTTTGCGGTAGGACTTAGAACCGAATATTTTAAAGAACTTGAAGATGGTGGGCCTGTTTATGGTGCCGATGTGAGGGCTGTGGATTTTACCCTTACAGGAGATTATTCTGTAGGAAATCTATCCATTAAGCCTGAACTAAGACTGGACAGCGTTTCTGAAAATGTTTTTATAGACAAGGATTTGGTACCGACAGATAACTTATCGTCATTTATATTGGCAGTCGTCTATGCTTTTTAAGATAACCTTAAAAAATAATTTAAGAACAAGAAATGCCGATCTTTGAAATTTGAAATTAAAAAAACCTTAATTTTTACCATAGGCCTTGACCCCAACCGGAATTTCATCAGCCAAATGGTTTTCAGAAGGGGGAACAGGGCAGGAATATTTTCCGTTATAGGCACAATATGGATTGTACGCTTTATTGAAATCAAGAATTATGGAATCACCCTCCGGTATCCTTATGTCCAAATATCGTCCGCCGGAGTAGGTGGTTTCGCCATTAGTCTTATCTGTAAAAGGCAAAAATAGATAGTCCACATATTCAGGCTTTTTGATCAATTCCTGATTTTGATAGATATTCAGTTTAATGGTTTTAGCCTTAAGTTGAAAATATACTTCCCCGTATTTTACGTAAACCGGCTTTCTACCGGTGGTGGTGGGCATTGCAAAAGGTGCTTCGGCCGGAGTTCGCACAAACTGCGCTGTCAGGATAAAACTAGTATCGATATCAAAAAACTCCAATCCTTCAAAATTCTCCAGATCTTTAGCGGAAAGTGGAGATTCCTCGGGATTTCTGAAATCGGCATTAATTTGAACCTGAAATTCCTCAATGCTTTTAATTTTGTCGGAGGATTGGGAATAAACATTTATCATACTCCCCAGTAAAAAGATCAAAATAATTCGTTTCATTTTTATAAGTTTCATTTTACAAAATTGGGTTATTTTTTTCAATGCCAACTTCGATTTAAAAAAAATAATTGCTACTGAATTTTGTTTAGTTTTGAATCTTATTAATTCAGAATGTTTCAGAAATTTTTCCGGTATTACATTGGCTCTTTCAGCGACCTAAGGAGGGAGGTTTGGCTCTTGGCCCTAATTACCTTTATCAACCGGGCCGGTACCATGGTAATCCCGTTTCTTTCGCTTTATCTCACCAAAAGCAGGGGTTTTTCGCTGGAAGAAGTGGGTTGGATCCTGACATTCTTCGGTTTAGGTTCGGTGGCAGGTTCCTGGCTGGGCGGTAAACTGGTAGATTCCATAGGACATTATAAAACCATGGCCGGAAGTTTACTGATATCTTCAACCCTTTTTGTATTGTTACAGTTCCCTGTTTCATTTTGGGGAATTTGCACAGGCATCTTCCTGGTAATGCTGGTAGCTGATGCTTTTAGGCCCGCGGTATTTGTCGCAATAAGTGCTTATAGCAAACCCCAAAACCGTACGCGATCCATCACCCTGATTCGTTTGGCCATAAATCTCGGTTTTGCAGCAGGGCCTGCCGTGGGCGGATTGATTATTGCCGGGGCGGGTTACAGCGGCTTGTTCTGGGTAGATGGGATCACTTGTTTTGCCGCAGGGATTTTGCTGTTAAAGCTCCTTCATCCCAAGAGAGCGATAGAAAACGTCAAGGAAATCAAATTGGACCCGCAAGGTGTTTTAAAAGATAAACCTTATCTTATTTTTATTGGCGCTATGATTTTGTTCGGATTTATATTCCTCCAATATTTTTCGACCCTGCCCTTATTTTATGCTGAAAAGCATGGGCTTTCTGAATTTGAAATCGGGTTATTACTCGGTCTTAACGGGTTATTGATATTTTTGTTGGAAATGCCTTTGATCAAATACCTTGAAAACCGCCATCGCTCCGTTATAATTCATGTAATTTCCGGAACATTATTGGTAGGACTCAGTTTTGTGGCGATTAATTCTACAGGTTGAAACGGGATTCTTTTGGTTGGGATATTATTTATGACCCTGGGAGAAATGATCGCATTTCCGTTTTCAAACAGCTTTGCCCTGCATAGATCTGATCGTGGAAAACAAGGTTCATATATGGCCCTTTACAGCATCGCTTTTTCGGTAAGCCACATTTTTGGCCATAATTCCGGGATGCAACTGATAAGTAAATTTGGTTATGCGTTTACCTGGAATGTAATGATTGGCCTGTCTGTAATTTCCTGCGGCTTGCTTGTTTGGTTGCTATTTTTGCTGAAACAAGAACGGATCAACGGATGAATTGATCTCATTATTGTAAAATCTTGATTTCCCCAGGTATTTTTTGATCAGTGCATTATACTCCGGGCTCAATTTCAAATCCAGGGTTCCCGGGATATTGTATAACGGATCCAATTCCTCATAACCCGTTTTCAATAAATCTTCCAGATAAAGTAAAGCCGTTTCATAATCACCATCGCCGGCACTTAAAGATATAATTGATCTATAGCCTTCAGGATTCTCCCTGTCAAAAATAGTTTGAAGAATTGCGGCAAATATCAATCTATCTATATGAGCTTTTGACTCACTTAATTCCTGAAAAGTTGTTTTGGCCAGGAATTGTAAAAGTCCTTCCAGCCTGTATGCCATTTCAGCACCTGCCCGACTTTTACTTTGTTGAAATGCTTTCAACTCCTTTATTTGTTGGTTCCACCATCCTAAATTTTCAAAATTTGAGGTAAGGACATCTTCATTAAAAAAATAAGCATATTGTTCTTTGAGTTCAGTTTCTTTTATAGCGGCACGACTATATTCCCGACGTTGTTCTTTAAAAAAATTTTCATGCCTCAGGTTTTTTTGCCTGTCCTTCAGATCATCTTTTTTGTCAAACAGCGCATATTTATCCTTCATTTTGTCCAACAACTCATAAGATTTAAATAGCTGTAATGACCTTCTCAATGCTTCGGCAGCTTCAATTTCCTTTTGGTATAAACTTTCCACCAGGGTAAGATCCCGGGGGATTAAACCTTTAGAAATGGCCTGAAGGGTGAAATCTCCCAAAGCATTGGAAATTATATTAGAATCGGGCCATTGGTGGGTACCGTCAAATTTATACAAGCTTGCGTTATTCCCTTTTTTACCCAAAAACCGAATACTTTCTTTCATCTTGTATAGTCTGAAATCACGAGCACCAACCAATCCTAAAATTGAAAATTTTTCATCCTTTTTTAAAGGATCAGCATTCAGCCAGATATCCCCAACCGCTAAGACTCCCTGAATATTGTTGTAAACAGCCGGAATTGCACTTGACACCTCTGCTCCTTCAGCCAAACCGGCCGTATAGATCCTATTTTTGTCGACAGAAAATAAATTAAAAACCCGGGACATCAACCTTGTTCCTGCCTTTAAATTATTCAACAAAGAATCTTTACTATTTATTTTATTGGAAGCAACTATAACATACCCCTGCTCTTCGCCCGGCTGTCGAAACAACTGGGCCACGGATTTTCCCCTGCCCTCAGGATCAAATACAAAAAAAACAGGCCAGGATTTTTCATTTGAATAATTTCTAGGAAGATAAATGGCAAAGGTTTCAGAAAGGCTATCATTTACTAAAAGATTATCAGTAACCGTACCTTTCCTGAGGGAAATTTCCTGGGCAAAAACTATTTGGAATGAGAAAACAAATAATAATAAGTATATGTATTTCAATTAAATCAAATTTATACCCATAAAGTTAAGGTTTTGGAACAACATAAAAAAAAGACCCCTAAAATAGAAGTCTTTTATTTAGTCTCTTAAAATTGAGAATTGGTATTATTTTTTAACTCTTTTCAGTCTCATTTTACTTTTATCAGAAAATAATATTTGAGCCATTACAGATACAATAAGTAAATCTGCGAAAATAAGGAACAACACCCTCACGGCTATAACTCCATAAAAAGTCAACCCCGCAAAACCTATTAAGCCCGTTAAGGCCGTTGCAATCAGATAAACTAATGTGTGCTTTTTCATTGTCTTTTTCAATTATTGGTCAAAACTAACTATTGAGTAGTCGAACACTTATTAAAAAAATTACAATTGACTAAAATTTAACTAAAATAAAATTTCGTTGTTAAAAAATTATTCCGCTTCAATAAGCCAAATTCAGATTTTTAATTTTTATAATATCGGTTTATTTAGACTCAATAGGGATTATTAAAAAATTAAGCCCTACTTTCGCGGCCGGTTGCCATCTTCTCCAAAAAGGCAACATGTTACACATTAGTCTGCCCACAAATTTTAAACCCGGGGCAGCATATATAACTCATACATGACATTTAACGATTTAGAATTAACTGAACCCCTACAAAAGGCAGTTCATCAAGTAGGATATAAAACTCCAACACCTATACAACAACAATCCATTCCCGCAATTTTAGCCGGCAGGGATATTTTGGGCTGTGCCCAAACCGGCACCGGGAAAACCGCTGCTTTTTCCATTCCAACAATACAATTATTAAGCGAAAACATACAACCACTTAACCAAAAAGCGATCATTAAAAGCCTGATCCTTACTCCCACCAGGGAACTCGCGATTCAAATTGGCGAGAGTTTGTCAGATTACGGCAGATTCAGCAGGCTTAAACATTTGGTTATTTTTGGTGGAGTACCCCAACATTCCCAGGTACAGGCATTGAGAAACGGAGTGGATATCCTGGTTGCAACTCCCGGAAGACTTTTGGATTTAATGGATCAGGGTTATATTTCCTTGTCCAAAATTGAAATTTTCACCTTAGACGAAGCCGACAGGATGCTGGATATGGGCTTTGTACATGATGTAAAAAAGGTAATCAAAAAGATTCCGGTAAAACGTCAAACCTTGTTCTTCTCGGCTACCATGCCGGATTCTATTATGGCTTTGGCCAACAGCATACTCACTAATCCATTGAAGGTGGAAATAAAACCCGTTACCACAACGGCAGAACTAATAACGCAAGAGTTATATTATATTGATAAAACCAATAAAAAGAATTTATTATCTGACTTGCTGAAATTATCTGATGCAGATCGGGTTTTGGTATTTACCAGGACGAAGCACGGCGCTAATAAAGTAGTGAAGGATTTGATAAAGGATGGTATTAAAGCGGAAGCAATCCACGGAAACAAAACCCAGAATGCCCGTCAAAAAGCTTTGAAAAATTTCAAAGATAAAACCACCCGGGTATTGGTTGCAACCGATATTGCAGCGCGTGGAATTGATATTGACGAGCTGGCACTAGTGATCAATTATGAAATTCCAAACATTTCGGAAACTTACGTTCACCGAATTGGAAGAACCGGTAGAGCAGGTGCAAGTGGAAAAGCGATTTCCTTTAGTGATTATGAAGAGAAAGCATTTATAAGAGACATACAAAAATTGATGGACCTAAAGATTCCCGTAATAGAGAACCATAGTTATCCGATGGAATATTTTGAGATTCCGGAGAAAAAACCTCAACAGGGAAGATCTTCAAGAAACCAAAGCAAAAAACCGGTTTCAAAAAAACCAAATACTGCGAAATCAACAAACAAGAGACGTTTTTGAAAGATGAAAAAATAAATAATGGCCATTCCGAAAATTTCTTCGGAGACTACCGCGATTTTTGGTGGAACCAGGCTTTTTTAGATTTAACCGCACAGCGGCTGGAACTCCGCAGTCATAATACTATGCTGGATATAGGCTGTGGTAACGGCCACTGGACCCGGATCATGGCATCATTTATTGATAAAAATGCCGAAATAACAGCTGTAGACAGTGACGCGAGGTGGTTTACGGAAAATAAAGAATTAAAAGAACACTTTTCTAGAACGGGCATTTCCTTCAATTTAAGAGAGGGAAATGCTCAAAATCTACCGTTTCCGGATAACAGTTTTGATTTTGTTACCTGCCAAACTTTATTGATACATGTTCCGGAGCCGCAGAAAGCAATAAATGAAATGAAAAGGGTTTTAAAACCCGGCGGCACCCTGCTTTGTGTGGAACCCAACAATATTGTACAAAGTCTTACAAAAACATCCCTCACAAAAAACGATTCAATTGAAGAAACCCTGGATCACATCAAATATCGTTTGATAATTGAAAAAGGGAAAAAAAGTATGGGCCGTGGTGACAATTCCCTTGGGGATCTTTTACCGGGAATGTTTGCCATTGAAGATCTAAGGAATATTGAGGTGCGCCTTTCAGACAAAGCCATCGCGATGTACCCTCCTTACGACAATGAGGAACAACTGGCTACTTTAAAACAATGGATGAACGGTAGTTCCTGGAAATCCAACACCCAAAAGGACATCGATTTTTTCAGCGCAGCGGGAGAAGAGTTTATGCAGTTTTATTTTGAATATCAGGAAAAATATGCAAACCGGGCAGATCATGTTATGGGCGCTCTTCAACGGGAACAATATCACGCAGCCGGAGGATCTTTGATGTACCTGGTAAGCGGGACAAAATAGTTTAATTGCAAACCTTGCATTCCGTTATTGTTTTTGCTTCCCCTACCAATTTTCCATGTTTATTTAAAGAATATGAACAACAATTGATGTAGCCTTCCTGCAATAATTTTCGCCCTCTTTGTATTCGGGATTTTGCGCCGGAGATGGAAATCCCTAAAATTTCAGCCACATTTTTTTGTTTCATATTGTAAATTTCACTTAACAAAAGGGCTTGCTGGTATTTTTCCGGCAATTCATTGATCAAGGGCATCAGGCAATTTTCAGCAGTATGGAAACATTCAGCATCTTCTTCCTCTTTTAGCTCTGGTAATGAGGTAGTTGATATCTTGTTTCTAAAATAATCTATCACTGTGTTCCCGGAAACTGTGTAGAGCCAGGACCTTATCTGTTGCCTGTTATCCAATTGGGGGATTTTTAAATGAACTTTTATGAATACCTCCTGCAGCAAATCTTTAGCAAGATCTGCATCGCCGGTTTTAGAAGTTATAAACCGCAGTAATTCTTCGGAAAATTCATCCCATAAGTTTTTGGTTTCCATAATGTAAAAATACAAAAAGCCTTCAACTTAAATAATCGAAGGCTTTTTTAGTTTAGCAATTACAATTGGAACAGGTGCAATTTGTACAGGTACAATTTTTACAATCTCCCTTTGCGCAAGCCTCACAACTGCAATCACAGGTTTTGGTATCTTTCATAGTAGTTTAATTTATAAGGTTCCTTTTTATAAGACGCAGGATTTTGAAAAAAGACGCAGATTTTAGGGTTTATTTTTTAAATGAAAAGTGATTTGATGCGATTCAGGTCTTATCAATGACATTCTACTGCCGAAGAAACAAGTTCGGTCACAGGTTTGGGAGACACATAAGGAATCCCCAATCCCATTCCCCGTAAAATAAACAGCAAGCCTGTGATCACAACAAATACCGGAATAAGTCTTCTTACTTTTTGCCTTGTTTTCCCCTTCAGGAACGACATAAAATAAATGCTGGTCGTCATTAAAGGCACAGTTCCCAATCCAAAAACCATCATATATAAACTGCTCCGGAAAACACTTCCGGCTGCGAGTGACGCAAAAATGGCGATATACAGCAATCCGCAGGGTAGAAATCCGTTGAGGAAACCTATAGTAAAGAAAGTATCAGCCGATTTTTTCTTAAGGGATTGCCCTAAAGCGCTTTTTACCTTCCCTACTGCTGAATAAAAATATTTGGAAAAGTTATACTTCTGAAAGGTTTTATGTGGAAGCACAACTATTAAAATCATCAAAATGCCAATTGCAATAGAAAGTTGTTGTTGCAATCCAAAGAGGTAAAATCCTTTTCCCAGGATCCCGAACAAGCCTCCAATAATGGCATAGGTGAAAATTCTCCCTAGGTGATAACTGCCAACTTGCAGGATCTTTTTAAAATTATTGGATCTGTCTACAGGCAACATAAAGGCAATTGGGCCACACATTCCAACACAGTGCAGGCTTCCCAAAAGTCCTAAAATCAAAGCCGAAAGTAGCATCCAAATAAGGTTTTAACGATTAAAAATTGATGTTTTTCCTGGTGAGATAGGTTTTCCCATTTTGGTCCCATTTTACGCTGATATTCCATCTCCCCGCTGCAATTTCATTCTTTGGGATAAACATTTTTTGATCTTCAAGAATGACGGGTTTTCTGAAATCAAGATTTTTATTTGATGGCCTGTAAAAGGTCACAATGCCATCAATATTAGAAGACGCTTCATTTCCCGGGAAATCTATCATAACTCCGGTTTCAGTTTGTTCAATAACAACATTTTCAGCCAGCTCAATTGCATTCTTCTCGGCATTGAGTTCATCCTGAAAACCAATTTCCTGTTTGTAATATTCTTCAACAACCAAATCGTATTGATATTGATCTTCTGTAAACATTTTGACGACAAAATATAATATGAAAGACATAAATGCTATCATTGCTATTACTATTCCTGTTCCCCAGTTTATTTTCATATTTTCCTAGTATTGAGTAGTTAGTATTGAGTATCGAGACCTTAGATATGAGATTTAGAACTGTTTTTACACCGACCCTAAAGGGAGAAGAATGATTTGTCTTCTGGTCTACGACTTCAAACTTTTTTTAGTCTTGGTTCTTGACTCTTATTTCTCTTTTCGATATTCTTTTTTCCCTTCTCCATTTTCTCCTTTTTTTACTCCGGTCTCCGGTCTTCCGACTGAACTTCTAACCTCGTACCTCTAACTTTTTTAGTCTTGATTCTTGACCCTTTATTCTTGTTTCCCTTTTCTTTTAATTTACTTTGGCC
>Ga0307487_1001606_pt1 | contig 15693 bp, 8 predicted proteins | sample CBIW12metaG_FD_203665 | JGI IMG/M metagenome (GOLD analysis project Ga0307487, IMG submission 203665) | Sea-ice brine microbial communities from Beaufort Sea near Barrow, Alaska, United States - CBIW 1.2 | ecosystem: Environmental > Aquatic > Marine > Coastal | place: USA: Alaska | collected... | reverse complement strand
TCCTATAAAATCAAATGAGAAAATGTCAAGTATGGATTTATCTGCGAAATAGACCTTATTTTCATAGCTAATCACTTTGGATTGCTCGCTTTTAAATTCAATCGGATCCAAAGGAAACAATCGTACATAATCCCGTACCTCAGGTAATTTATCTTTGAACTCTGGACCTAGGGTCTGATAGGTTTGGGAGTCATTCAGGACAAATTCATTACCATTGTAAATATCCAGAGTGATGCGAAAAATATTTTTAGCCTGAACGTGCATATCCTCATAACTCCGTTCAAAGTTGACGTAAAATAAGATCATTAACGTAGAAAGAATTCCAACACTCAGTCCGGCGATATGTATGACCGTTGAGGTTTTATTTCTCAAGAGGTTTCTAAATGCAAGTTTAAAATAAGTTTTTAACATCGTGTGGGTTAAGTGACAATTCAAAGATTTCTATCGTTACTGAGAAGTAGTATTTTCTATTAGGCAAACTACTTAACTAAAGTGGGCAGAGTTGGTGTTAGTAGTATTAACCCACTTTTATGCCATTCGAAAACCTTCTCTATAACACCAATCTCTAGTTAAAACCCTTAATACCATCAATTCATCGGACATTTTTGTCCGCTGATGGGCGAAAAAATTGCAGAGATTGTTTCGAAAATGGTGGAATAGACATCTTTGAAAATATGGCATTGAAAGGAATATGAATTTTTGATCGCATGGTATATGTGGAAATGAAAGGCGGGTTTGACCTGAAAAAAAATGTATGATATGTACCAAACTCAACTCTTGGGAATATTCCTTAAATTAACAACTAACACTACATATCATAGATTAAGGGTTATGTAGATACTTGGCAACATGCTTATCGTCATAATTGAGAAAGCTAAATATGTTGTAAATCCTTAATTGTCAGAAAGAGAAAGTGCTATTCTATTTGAAAAAAATCTTTTTTTTTAGAAAAAATAAGAAGATAATATCGAGAAAAACGTTGATTTGCACATTCCTTTGGGCAGACAAATCCACCTGGGTTTAAACTAACAAATCTATATAAATGAGTGACGAGGAAAAGCTGGAGCAAAACCAGTTCGAAGAACTGATTCAAGGTCTGATTGACAACAAATTTGGTTGTTCCAATAATTTTTTAATGCCAAGTACGATGTCAGGACTGAGAGATAACATAACAGCTCTTACTACATCGGGTAACATGAAAATTGCCGGTATTGGGAATAAGATGGATTATCAAAAAAATGCGTTGATTAGAAGCGACAAAGTCAACTGGATTGAGGAACAAAGTACCAATCAATATGAAGAAGTGTATTTGAAAAAGATGTGGCGATTTATTAATCACCTGAACAATACGTGCTTTACCTCCATACTTAGCTTTGAAAGTCATTACGCCAATTTCGGAGTAGGAAGTTTTTACAAAAAACATATTGATCAGTTTAAGTCTGAAAAAGGTCGGAAATTTTCTGTAGTGCTATATTTAAACCAAGATTGGACAGAAGCAGATCAAGGGACACTTTCCATATATCCTTTAAATAGTGCTCCTATTACTATCTCTCCTATCGAAGGTAGAATTGTATTTTTTCGAAGTGATGAGATGGAACATGAAGTGAATCCTTCTTTGACTCGTGAGCGAAGGAGTATTGCAGGATGGATGAAAAATTGAGTGGACTGGCTAAACATCAGCTTTTGCCCAAGTATATAATAGTCTGCTTAAACTTCCTTTATCTTCTCGGATTTTTCTTTAAGCAACTCTAAAATAACAGAAGAGATAGTATATTCCTTCTGAGTCCGTGCAACTTGAAGCCATATAATCAGAAAGTAACTGGTTTGAACTAGTATTAACCTTCTTTGGGCTAGATAAAAGAACGTCAGAATTTTGAACTGACCTATTTTTTGTCGGACAGTGAGACCGGCATCAGAATCCAACTATGGGTTGCTCTGATCATAAATCTGTTGTTTACCGTACTGCACAGGAAAGGAAAGAAGCTGAGGACTTTCCCACCATGATGATGGTGGCTGCCAAAAATCTGTGATCTTATGTGAGTTTGGAGAAGTTTCTGCTTAATAATGAAACATATTGTAAAAGAATATTTCAATCAGAACTCAATGAAACACAAACAGAGCTTCTATTTTCAGGGTAGGGAGTGCTTTCCGTAAAATAAAATAAAGGCCCCTAATTACACATTAGAGGCCTACTATTTATATTTTCAAAATATGTCGGACAATTGTAAATTATGACCTTAAAACCTTTGAGGAGATTCTTCCTTCGTCGGAATCTCCTCAAAGGTTAGTCTTAAGTCTACCTTGATACTTGATACTTTTTATACTAAAATCTTACTACTTTTTGTCCTCATTCGCTTTTCAAGCTATTCACCGGATTCATCAATGCGGCTTTGAATGACTGGAAACTGATGGTGATCAGCGCCACTACAATTGCCAATAGTCCAGCAACTGCAAAAATCCACCAGTGTACTGGCACCTGATAGGCAAAACCTTCCAGCCATTTATTCATAGCAAACCATGAAATTGGGGTCGAAATCACGATTGCTATCAGGATAAGCTTGACGAAGTCTTTTGAAATTAAGGCTACTATACTCCCTACATCTGCACCCAACACTTTGCGGACCCCAATCTCTTTCGTTCTTTGCTCAGCTGTGTACGTTGCCAAGCCCAATAATCCCAGACAGGCAATAAGAATGGCAAGCACGGAAAACGTGGTAAATATCTGTCTGAACTTGAAGTCAGACTGGTATTGAGAGTTAAAGTCTTCATCCAGAAAGCTATACAAAAAAGGTCTATGGGGAGCTTGCTTAGTCCAAACTTGCTCTATCTGAGCCAGCGTTTGTGGTAAATCTTCCGTGTTTACTTTGATTACTACATACCTACTCGCATACGCTACGAATGGCAAAGTCAACGGCTCAATACCCTGGTGCAAAGAAATGTAATTAAAGTCCTTTACCACTCCGATCACCTCACCGACTCTACCCCACTGATCAAACTTTTTCCCTATTATATCCGCAGGATTTGAGTAGCCATATTGCTTTGCTGCAGCTTCGTTGAGCACCAAAGCTGAAGTGGAATCAGAAGGATAATCCCGAGAATAGGATCTGCCTGCTACCAATTCTAATCCAAACTGATTGATATAATCAATACCGATCTGAAATACTGGCTGTGCCTTACCAATCATTTCCCCGTCCTGCATCTCTATGGTTGTATAGGCGTTTGGAAAGTGGCTTCCAGGCACGCTTCTGCCAAAAGCAACCGAAGAGACTGCTGAAATAGACTCCATCTCTGATTTTATAGCAGACGAAACGCTTGTCACTTCCGAGTCGTAATTATAATCCAACACCAGCATTTGCTCCTTATCAAACCCCATATCCTTATCAAGAATATGGTTCATCTGTGAATACACGATCATCGTCCCAGCAATAAGGGCAATGGAAAGGCTGAACTGAAAAACGACCAACCCTTTGCGAAACGCCACCCCTTTAGCATCTGATCTAGAAACACCTTTTAATATGCTGACAGGTCTAAAACTAGATAAGATCAACGCTGGATAGGAACCTGCCAAAAGGCCAACTACTATCATAATTAAAAAGAAAATAGGTACTGTTTGCCAGTTGAGTAGTTGAGAAAGCAAGTAAGATTTGCCCGTGAGTTCAGCCATCAAAGGTGTACCTATCGATATAAATACAATAGAAACCATTGCTGCCAAAATCACTATAATCAGGGATTCTCCAAGAAATTGAAAAATCAAACTGGCGCGATTTGCACCGATGGATTTACGGATCCCTACTTCTTTTGCACGCTCTAAGGAACGCGCGGTAGAGAGATTCATAAAGTTGATAATTGCTATCACAAGGATAAACAGACCAATGATTGAAAACACATAAATATTTGACATAGAACCGGTCTCTCCAGGCTGACGCTGAGCGAGTGAATTGAGATACACATCATTGAGAGACTCAATGGCAAAAGTGTAAGAAAATTCTTTATCAGGATACCTTCTATCAATAAATTCGGGGATCTTAGCTTCAAATGCAGCTCTATTAAATTGATCATTGACAAGAAAATAGGTGTAAAAATCTGCGTATCCCCAAGAATCAAACACTTCTTGTCTGGTCAGCTTGAATGTACTAAGAGAAATTAGCGTGTTGAATTTTAAATGGGAATTGGAAGGTAAGTCTTTCATGACACCAGTGACAGTGTAATCGCCGGCATTTGCTCTGCCAGCCGCATCTGATCCTTTCAATGTCTTACCAATAGCGTCCTCATTGCCGAAATACTTTCTTGCAGTTTCTTCCGTCAGCACAATGCTGTAAGGAGCAACCAATGCGGTTTTCGGATCACCTTCTAGTAGATTCCACGAGAATACGTCGAAAACGGTAGAATCCATGAAGAATACTCCATCCTCCTGAAAGGTAGTCTCTCCGTAAGAAAGCAATAAATCCGATCTGCCAGAAAACTGTACTATTTTATCTATTTCAGGAAATTCTGCCTCCATAGCTGGGCCTACTGGAGCGTTGCCCCAGACCCAATAGGTACTCTTATCCGCATTTTCGGCAAGTCCATTTGAGGTATCTCCATGAATTACACGATAGATTCGATTCGATTTCTCATGGTAATTGTCATAGGAAAGCTCATCCTGAACAAACATAAAAATCATCACACAGCAGGCCATCCCGATCCCGAGACCTAAAATATTTATTAGGGAGTAAACCTTCTTTTTCAGCAGGTTTCTATAGGCGATTTTTAGGTAGTTTTTTAACATGGGATCGTGTTTTGTGCTTTTGATCCAAATCTACCGACTTGGTTCATTTTCGTTTTTCAATAGTTAAAGTCTCTTGACTATTTGCTATTGATGTTAATTCCACTTTTATGCCATTAAAAGAATGCTCTAATCAACTTAAAAAGCATATTGAAGGATTTCATTCTTCCACAACGGACATTTTTGATCGTGATCGGACGATCAGTAATTGAAGGAGAGATCGCACCTTCATCGATCTGGATATTTTGGAGAACCTTCTATTAATGGCAACTATTTATTTGTTGATGCAGGAATGTATTCGACTAACTATTTGTCTATTAAACGCTATTCGCTCTTGAGACTATTTACCGGACTGGCTTGGATACTTTTATAGGATTGAAAGAAAATCGTACTCAAAGCTAAACCCAAGCAAGAAATCACAGCCAGAGCGATCACCCAAACACTTAAATCGGTGCTGTAGGCAAATTCCTGAAGCCACTGATTCATAAAATACACCGATAAAGGAATAGCAAAAGCTATTGAAATCAGGATTAATCGCAGATAAGTGCCAGACAACATAAGGAATACTTCAGTCATAGAAGCGCCAAAAACTTTTCTAATTCCAATTTCTTTCGTTCTCAAATGCGTCGTATAAGCAGTCAATCCAAAGAGACCCAAACAGGCAATAGAGATAGAAATAAGAGTCAGAACTTTAAGCAAATTTGCCATTTTCACTTCTGATCGATATACCTTCTCAAAGTCTGCATCAAGGAATGTATAATTCAGTGGAACACGAGGCTCATAAGCCTGCCAAGCAGAAGTAATTTCCGCAATTCCTGCTTCCATCGAACTTCCCTGAATTCTAACCGTAATATAGTCCCTCAAAAAATAGTCGTACATATATTCAATCACCAGCGGTTTAATTTCATTTCTGAAAGACTCAAAATTAAAGTCTTCCAAAAGTCCAACTACCTCTAGAGTGGCTTCATCCTCCTCCCCTTGATTTTTTATAATTTGCTGACCGATCGGGTCATCCAAAATACCCAGAAACTGAGCTGCCTTTTGATTGATATGTATCTTTCCAGCATCAGCTCCTGCAGAACTTCCAAAATTTCTACCCTCTAGTAAGTTGATCTTATAGGTACTTAGATATTCATCGTCCGCTTCATACCAGTTCATCCCTTGCTCTTGGTTAGTAGACGGAATGTTGAAAGTGCGCATCTGAAACTGGTCAGACATGGGTATTCCGGTAGAAAAACTCAGGGACTGAATAGTGGTGCTGGATGCAAAACTACTTTTAAAACCTTCCCTTTGCTCATTTCTAATTTCCCCATCGTTATGAACAATGACCAGCTGTTCCCTGTCAAAACCAGGATTGCTGTTTTGGATAAAAGTCATCTGCCGCTGCACCATCAGCGTACAGATTATTAAGGTAAGTGAAGTAGCAAACTGAAATACGACCAAGCCATTTCGAAAGGAGTGAGAATTTCTCCCAACAGTCAATTGCTTTTTAATAATCAACAATGGTTTGAAGGAGGATAGATAAAACGCCGGATAAAAGCCTGAAATTAGTGTTAAAACTACAATCAATGTAGGAACGGATATCCAAATAATCGGATTGGAAAACAACGAGAATTTAAGCTCTTTACCCGAAATTTCATTGAATAATCCATTTGATAGTTGGACTAGCACAAGTGATAAAACTATCGAGATCAGCACCAGAAATAAGGCTTCTGTCAGGAACTGATAGATCAACTGCGATTTTCGAGATCCCAGCACTTTTCTCACCCCAACTTCCATGGTGCGTAGGGCAGCTTTGGCAGTGGCCAAATTCATGAAATTGATACAGGCGAGGAGCAAAACGAAAATTGCCACTAATGAAAAAATGGTGACATAGCTCGCATAGCTATTTGCCTCATGCTCTCGCAATAAATGAGAATTCAAGTGGATATCCTGAATGGGCATCAACTTCAACTGAAAATCCGAAGTAGCTTCCTCTGCAGTAAAGGAAGGAACGGCATACGTTTGAATGATGTCGTCTAACTTTCCAGCAACAATCTCCTGCTTGTCAGCAGGCATCTTAATGTAGGTGTGTAGTATCGACCAAGACCAGCTATCCATTAGGAAAATCTCCTGATACATCCCCGGTTCATACACCAACATGTCAAAATGAAAGTGACTTTGAGTTGGAATGTCGGCTATCACAGCAGCAATTTCCCTGGGAGTTGGGTCGTTACTTCCTATCAAAAGGACCTTTCCAATCATTTCCTGAGGAGATACCTCTCCAAAATATTTCTTGCCCATGCTTTCGGTCAAAGCAATATAATTGGGTTCAGAAAGTGCTTTTTCCTTATCTCCTGCCAATAGCATTAAATTGAATACTTGAAAAAAGTTAGGTTCTGCATAATAGACCTGATCTTCCCTAAAAATCTCGTTTTTATTAATTCCAGAACCTGGCTGAATAGTGAAATCATTCCATTTCAAAATTCGAGTTACCGCCTCGACTTCAGGTATATCCTCTTGGATCCTCGTTCCCAAAGCAGGTGGAGCAGTAGCATAAGCCGCTGTTTGTAAGTCGCCCCATTGTGAGCTGATTCGAAAAATTGATTCCGACTGAGGAATATAGCGGTCATAGCTTAGTTCATCCTGAATAAACAGCATGATCATCAAAAAACCACTTATCCCAAGGGTTAGCCCAAAAATATTCAAACCGGTATACAGTCTGTTTTTCTTGAGCATCCTCCAGGCTATTTTAAAGTAATTTTTGAGCATTTTTTATGTGTTAAATGATTAGAATAGATTAAAAACCGAAAAATCCCGGGTTCAGATGATGGAAAGTGATCAGATTTTAATAGTTCTCAAACTGAACTATCCGTATATTTTTCGGAATGGTAGTCTCATTTTAACTGCCCTGCCTATTAATACTAACAACTTATTAGATAATGAATTGCAACTTTTCACTACACATCACTCGCTCTTCAGTGTTCGTGCAGGATTAGTCAGAGCAGCTTTAATAGATTGGAAGCCAACCGTACAAATTGCGATCATCATGGTCACTGTACCTGTGGCCACAAATACCCACCATTCTATTCCCACACTGTATTGATAGTCTTGTAGCCACTGATTCATAATATACCAGGCAACGGGAATTGAAATTAGGAAAGCGATACCCACTAGTTTCAGAAAATCCTTTGAAAGCAGCAAGGTGATATTTCCCACACTCGCTCCCAGTACTTTTCTTACCCCAATCTCCTTTAGGCGGTTTGCTGCCATATAAGTGGAAAGACCGAATAAACCCAAACAGGAAATAACTATGGTCAGAATAGTAAAGACAATGGATAGCTTGGCGGTACGTCTGGTGTCATCAAACTTTCGGGCATATTGCTCATCCACAAAATGATATTCGAATGGAAAATTCGGATTGAATTCTTCTAAGACTCCCTGAATAGAAGCTAAATTCTCAGAAACAGAATGAGCTGGATTGAGACGAATATGCAGCACACTAAACCAGGAAGATGGTCCAAATACCATCAAAGGATTGACGGGATCATAGGGAGACTCAAATATAAAATCTTCTATAATTCCCACTACCGTGAATTTTTCTTCTTCATAAGATACCACCTGTCCGAGTGGATTTTCCAATCGCATCTTTCGCACCGCTGTTTCATTCAATAATATTGCGGATGAATCGCTGGGAAACTGATACACATCGATATCTCTTCCTTCTATTAACTTGGTTCCCATTACATTCAAAAAGTCTGCATCGGCACTGAATCTAATGAAGTCTAGCTTTTCGTCTTCTGGAATACTGCCAGGCCAAGAATAGCCCCATCCATCGCTGGAACGTTGAGTAATCGGGCTCAAAGACTTCGTAATCGCGAGGCTGGATCCAGTGCTGAGCAAAGATTGTTTGATGGCACTATAATGCTTTTCAATATCGCCCTGCATGGAAATGTAAATAAGATTGTCCTGGTCATAACCCAATTCCCGATTTTGACCAAAGCTAATTTGTCTCTGAATAATAATCGTAGATACGATAAGCACAATCGCAAAACTAAACTGCAGGACTACTAAAATTTTCCTGGGATTAATCGCTGAGCCGGCCGAACGGAAAGTGCCTTTTAATACTTTAACGGGGCTAAATGACGAGAGAAAAAAGGCTGGATAACTCCCTGCCAGTAGGCCTGTAAAAAACATAAAACCGATCAACTCTATCCAAAAAATGAATTTGTTATAAGGAAGAGTAAGCTGCTCATCTACTAATGTGTTAAATGAAGGAAGCGTCAGCTGAACAATAAGAACCCCTAAGATTCCTGCGATGAAAGAGATTAGAGTACTTTCTCCGATAAACTGTGCAATCAGTGAGGTTTTGCTTGCACCTACCACCTTCCTCAAACCTACTTCTTTGGCTCGCTTTTCACTTCGGGCGGTGCTCAGGTTCATAAAATTGATACAGGCAATGACCAAAATAAACACTGCTATGAAAGAAAACATGCGTACAGTGACCACCCTGCCACCAATCAGTTGGCCATTATCACTTTTACCATACAAATGAACTTGAGATAATGGATAGCTAAACACCTCTGTGGTACTTTCACCGTTGGAGTGATCCTTGGTTACATTTACTATTTTCTTATTAAATGCCTCTTGAGAAGAATTTTCAGCGAGCAACACATAAGTTTCTACCGAGTTGTTTCCCCAATATTCGTCATCCCAGCCCAGTTTCTTCATATAGGCCCAAGAGAGAAAGTAGTCTGATTGAAAATGTGTATTAGTAGGCAAATTTTCTAAAACTGCGGTCACTGTAAATATATCAGTGCTATCAATCTTTACCGTTTGGCCTACAACATCCTCTGTTCCAAAAAGCTTTTTAGCAAAATCCTCAGTGACTACCATATTATACGGATCATCCAATGCGGTAGAACTATTGCCAAGTAGCATCGGGAAATCTAACACCTTGAAAAACTCAGGATCTATAAAAGAACCTGATTCGTTCATTTTTTTATCTCCAACGGTAAGAAGAAACCCTGCATTGTTAAGACGAAAAGTCTGTTCTACTTCCGGATAGTCCTTTTTCAGAGTAGGCCCGAGTATTTTTGGCGTAGAGCCCCACACCCAAAGTTCTCCGCTAAAAGTATCTCTATTGTAAATCCTGTAAATCCGATCAGATTTTGGATGTTCTCTATCCATACTTACCTCATTTTGCACCCATAATAAGATGAGAATGGCAGACGCCATTCCTATCCCCAATCCGCCGATATTGATAAGGGCATATCCCTTACTTCGAACGATATTTCTCCAAGCTATTTTAAAGTAATTATTAAGCATTTTTTTGGATGTGTGGGAAAATTTTGTAGTTGGATTTCTGGAAGATTAGTGATTAAGTTAATGCAATGCGGTTAGGTGATAATGTGCATAAATAGCTGATTATGCTTTCACTCAAGAGTTTAGATGCGAGCGTTTAGTATTTTAATTCTTTTTACTTATTTCTACTTTTATGCCATAAAAAACACTCCTCAATCGCTTAAAAAACGATATTTTACTACTTTTTGATTTTATAGCTCGTACATTTTTGTTCGCTTTCGGGCAATTTTCTTTTTGTAAAATGTGGCCACCCATAATCATTCAGACATTTAGCTTATTTGGACTTTTTTATAAATGCCTTATGAAAAATTTTTGATGATTGTAAAATTAGATTTTGTACTCACATCCACTGGAAATATAAGAGTGGAGACACTCATACGGGCGTAGTCTTATGTCATAGTATCCATACACATGGAAGCAAGTTTATGTGAGTGTCTTCACTCACATGGCTGCAAAGTTCAATGAGTCGACACACTCATTTTGGCAAAGATGTAATACTCATTTGGACTGGAATAAGACAACACTCACATATAAGTGGAGTTTTCGTTTCACATGAGCTAGCAAAGTATGAGTGGAGACACTCATACGGGCGTGGCTTTATGTGATAGTATCCACTCACATGGCTGCAAAGTTCAATAAGTCGACACACTCATTTTGGCTAAAATGTAGTGCTCATTTGGACTGGAATGGGTCGACACCCACATATAGGTGAAGTTTTCGTAATCACATGAGTTGGAATGTATGAGTGGAGACACTCATACGGGTATAGGTTTATGTGATTTTCTCCACTCGCTGTGGAGCAGGTATATGTGAGTGTCTCCACTCACATGGCTGCAAAGTGCAATAAGTTGAGACACTCATTTTGGCTAAAATGTAGTGCTCATTTGGACTGGAATGAATCGTCAAACTCATATAAGTGGAGTTTTCGTTTCAAATGAGCTAGCAAAGTATGAGTGGAGACACTCATACGGGCGTGGCTTTATGTGATTGTCCTCACTCGCTTTGGAGCAAGTTTATGTGAGTGTCTCCACTCACATTTCTGTAAAGTTCAATGAGTCGACACACTCATTTTGGCTAATATGTAGTGATCATATTTGACTGGAATAAGACGACACTCACATATAAGTGGAGTTTTCGTTTCACATGAGCTAGCAGAGTATGAGTGGAGACACTCATACGGGCATGGGTATATGTGAGATTCTCCACTCGCTGTGGAGCAAGTTTATGTGAGTGTCTCCACTCACATGGCTGCAAAGTTCAATAAGTCGACACACTCATTTTGGCTAAAATGTAGTGCTCATTTGGACTGGAATGGGTCGACACCCACATATAGGTGAAGTTTTCGTAATCACATGAGTTGGAATGTATGAGTGGAGACACTCATACGGGCATAGGTTTATGTGATTTTCTCCACTCGCTGTGGAGCAAGTTTATGTGAGTGTCTCCACTCACATTTCTGTAAAGTTCAATGAGTCGACACACTCATTTTGGCTAATATGTAGTGATCATATTTGACTGGAATAAGACGACACTCACATATAAGTGGAGTTTTCGTTTCACATGAGCTAGCAGAGTATGAGTGGAGACACTCATGCTTGCGCTTCCTTTACTCACTTTTAATGCTATCCACTGGGTTGGCTAAAGCTGCCTTCAGCGATTGAAGCATCACCGTACCTGCAGCAATAGAACCCGCAATGCCCCCTGCAAACAAAAATACGGTCCAACTGATACCAATATGATAGGCAAAATCTCCCAACCAACTGTTCATCCCAAACCAAGAAATAGGTATTGCTATTAGAAATCCTATCAATACCAGTTTCATAAAATCCTTGCCCAATAACACTAAAATATTTCCGGTCTCTGCTCCCATTACTTTGCGGATTCCTATTTCTCTGGTTCGCTGCTGTGTCGCAAAAGTGGTCAAACCCAACAATCCCAGCACTGAGATTAACACCGCCAAGATGGAAAAGAAGGTGAAAATAGTTTTGACCCTCAGCTCTGCCTCATACTGCCTATTGAATCCTTCATCGACAAATCTAGGTTCAAATGGAAATCCAGGGTTAAGTGTTGCCCATTCAGTTTTTAGAAAAGCAAGTGTCTCTTCTTTGTTGGCCTCATCGATTTTTAAACTTACACTGTTAGATCGACCCTCATTGATCATAAATACAATAGGAACAATTGGCTGATGCAAGGATTCAAAGTGGAAATTCTTCATTACTCCAGTGACAAATCCATTTCTATTTCCATAATTGAATTTCTTCCCAATGGCTTCTTCTGAACTTTGCCAACCAATCTCCCTAATCGCTGCTTCATTCAGAATAAATGCTTCTGTAGAGTCGCTAGCCATTTGAAAATCAAAATCCCTTCCTGCCAAAATGGGTATTCCATAGGTTTTGATAAACTCATGACCCACACTTACATCTGCAATCCTCACGTCAAGCTGAGACAGTGTTCCATTTACTTCGGCACTTCCTCCTTGCGAATCCAGCAACCTACCCGAAGGAACTCTACTGGAAATAGTCACGCCGGTAATGCCTGGATAGGTCAATAATCTGTCTTTGATGAGTTGGTAGTTTTCATTGATAGCCGGACTGGCAGGCAACACCACCATATCGTCTTTGTCAAAACCCAAATCCTTGGATTGCATAAAATTCAGTTGGCGAACTACAACCACCACCGCAACAATGAGCATTACAGATATGGCAAACTGTCCGACAACCAATACTGAGCGGAAGTTCTCATGTCCTTTACCTGCTTTAAATGCTCCTTTGAGAACTTTGGAAGGAGAGAAACCTGAGAGAAACAGCGCAGGATAACTTCCCGACAATAGTCCTACCCCCAGTACCAAAGCCACTAAGCCAATCAAGTATTCAGGGTTTTGGATAAAGCTAAAGCTTAGCTCCTTGCCTGTGAAATTTGCGAAAACCGGTAGAAAAAAATAAGTCAAAATTAAGGCGAAAACTAATGCAATAGAAGTCATCATGAAAGACTCTCCCATAAACTGTTGAACTAAAAGCTTCCGGTCTGCACCCATGACTTTTCGCAGACCTACTTCCATAGATCTCAAAGAAGAACGTGCCGTAGAAAGGTTCATGAAATTGATGCAGGCAATCAGAAGAATAAAAATGGCCACAGCCAAATAAACATATACGTAGTCTATGTTCCCATTTGCCTCAATTTCCGAATCCAAATTAGAATGTAAATGAATGTCCTTGATAGGCATAAGATGTAATGCTGTGGTCGCAGAAGCAGGAATTCCAGCCTGTGCCTCTCCCATATTTCTATCAATCATAGCTGGAAACTGAGCTGCTAAAGAGGCTGCATCATACCCCTCTTTCATCAATACATACGTGGAAAAATTATTAGACCCATAATTACTCATAAATGCTTCCTGACCTCCATAAAATTGGACCACCGGATTCATTGACGCAATTAGGTGCGGATGCATGTGGGAATTTTCCGGAACATCTGCGAAAACTCCCCTCACCTGAAAGGTTATTTTCATCCCCTGAATTTCCGCCAGCAATTCTTTTCCTACAGCTTCATCAGTACCGAAATACTTTAATGCACTTGATTTGGATATCAAAACTGCATCGGACTCCTTAAGTGCGTTGACAGGATCGCCTTCAATCATCTCCCAAGAAAAAACATTGAAAATCTCGGGATCTGCGAAAAAGAAATCCCCCTCTATAAATGCGTTGTCACCTGATTTGACTAATAACTCAGCGTTAAAAAAACGAACTACTTCCGCTACCTGATCTCCGAAATCTGATTTGATCATCGGACCAAATGGTGGTGCCAAATGTCCCAGATGAAGATTTTCGGTGCCATCAGCATCATTCCAGCTGCGAGACACTCTATAGATATTATCTGCATTTGCATTGTAGCTGTCATAACTCATCTCATGCTGCACAAACAAAAAAATCAGGATACTAACCGTCATTCCGATAGCCAGACCCAATATATTTATAAAAACATAAAGAGGATTCTTCTGTGCGTTTCGGAATACTATTTTGAAGTAGTTTTTCAGCATGATTTTAAAAATTATAAAATTTGATGATTAAAAGATTTTTAATTTATTCGTCTAGGTTTCAGGAGCTGACTAATTCACTGCATGTCATTGGACAAGTTTCTAATGAAATATTTGGTTTAAGATGATCAGTTTTTAGGCTTTAAAGGTCAGTTACTAGTCTAACCTACTGAGTCTATATTAACTTAAATAGAGTATCACAGTTAAATTCGAAGTAATGAATGATTATAACATTGTCTCAAAATAATTCGAATCTGCAACACCCGTCACCTGACATCTAGCCCTCAAACACCTTACTTTCTCACCACTTTTCCAGATCCAAAACTTCCGTTAGTAATATCTGTCGGATCACCATGGTAATACACACTTCCAGAGCCAAATGAACCTACCGTAAGCTCTCCTTTAACACCTATATAAATATCCCCAGAGCCAGTTTTTCCGATTTTCACATCTTTTGCCATTAGATCCAACCCTTTGAAATTACCTGAACCTGCCTGTCCTATATTGACATCAGAGACGTTACCTCCTGAGATTATTACATTTCCTGAGCCCGCCATCCCTACATTTAGATCGTCAGTAGTAAGCCTCTCAAATTCTATATTTCCAGACCCAGCCTGACCTATATTAAATTCGTCAGCAGTGACTTCAGAACGTATAATCATATTACCTGAACCGCTTAATCCTATACTTTCCAATTTTCTTATGGTGACATAAGCGGTGAAATTTGCTTGGTCATCGTCATCGGAATCATCCAATTCGATCTTAAGGCTTCCATCTTCAATATTTGTAATTACCTCACTAAGGTCAAAACCTTTGGACACCAATTTGATTTGGTCTTTATCTCCGATGGTGATAATCACATCCCAGGAACCTTCAGAATTGACTCCAGTGAATTTGCCGGGAGTGCGCATTTCGGTCTGAGCCTGAACAGTCGTACCCGTAAGAAACAGAGCCAAAACGATCGCGTAAAATTTAGAGATTTTCATAATTTGTATTTTATATCGTATAATAGAATCCAGAGATTGTGCCAAGGGGGTAAAGGCACTCTGTAAGCAATGGAGATCGATTTATATAATTGAGCCTGTACGAAGTCTAAGTATTTTGTGCGGAATCGAACAGTTTGTAGCAGCTAGTAAAAAAAGTATGGCAGATTTTGGTTCTTTTCAATATTAAAAACCTAACTATCTATTTTTGATGATTATACTTCATCAATTGGATTAAATGATAAGTATGTTCACAGCCAGCTCTGGAAAAAATTATTTCCTAAATAAAAAATTCAGGAAAAGAAATTGGACAAAATTATCCCATTGATTTTAAAGGTTTATGAATCCGCGCCCAGCTGAAGGTTTGCTGAAACCTGACACTATTTAAAGAAAATATGATTATCCGCTACTTTGTCAGTAATCGTAGTTTCTTTGATTGACTGGCTGGAAGACCGATGACGGAAGACAGAAGTGGCGTTGACCTTGCCTGATTTTAGTTTACACTTTATGTCTTTAGGATCGTGATTTATTTATTTCATTTAGTGTTCTCTTTCTTGGTTGCTCTGGGTTAT
>Ga0307487_1001601_pt1 | contig 15725 bp, 10 predicted proteins | sample CBIW12metaG_FD_203665 | JGI IMG/M metagenome (GOLD analysis project Ga0307487, IMG submission 203665) | Sea-ice brine microbial communities from Beaufort Sea near Barrow, Alaska, United States - CBIW 1.2 | ecosystem: Environmental > Aquatic > Marine > Coastal | place: USA: Alaska | collected... | reverse complement strand
GAGGTTCTCCAAAGTGGGCAGCGCGCATGATAATTTCTTCTCCGGAACGCTCTAACTGCAGGATACCATAATTGGTTTTAGGTGAAAAAATTTCATCCTGTGGATCTCTCATTAAAGCACCTTTCAGTTCACGCCACTGCATCACCGTGAGCCCATTCCAATACAATGCCGCACTTACATGAGCAGCATTTTCCTCTTCAGATTCCCTGATCATCAACCCAACTTTGCTATGAGGATCATTTCCTTCACCAATCAATTGAAAATTGGCGGTGATAATAAAGTCACCTTCTATTTGATTGAATACATAATTAAATTCATCTCTTTCAAACCAAATATTATAGCCTCCTCCAGTTAACGTAAATGTTTGTGTATTGGGGTCATATTGAGCCCCACCAGTTTTTTTAGGATTACCTATATCCTTATTGTATTCAAAAATTCCATAAGTATCAGTTTGTCCAAAACCAATATTTCCTATACAAAATAAGACAAAAATGAAAAATAATTTCATACCTGTAGCCTTAAATTAGATTTTTTTAAAAAGAAAGCTCTTCAGGAATTGATATGTTTTAATCAATTTACTGAAGAGCCTCTTGCTGTTCTGGTTCCTGAAAATTAAAGGAACTTTTTAGTATATAAATTAGCAGTTATATTTTAACTTCTAACCAGAATTTTATATCTAATATCCTGGATTTTGTTTTAGTTGCGGCCCTTCGGAGGTAGTACTAAGGTCAATTTGACGTTGAGGTATTGGAAAATACCTGTAATTTGCATTAAAAGTAGCTCCGGTAAGATCAGTAGTTATTGCTCTTTCAAACTGTGCAAAGTCATTTAAAACTTCTTCAGCTACTCCCCACCGTACAAGGTCAAAGAAACTGTGCCATTCCATCTTTAAAACAATCTGATCATAACGGCCACACCTAAAAAGAAATGTTTTTTTCATTCATTTTCAGGAAGGGCAAATGCTACATATTCATCTCCAGATTTGCTGCCGATTTTTCCACCACCACAAGCAATGACTAAATACTGCTTTCCGTCAACTAAATAGGTCGCCGGTGTTGCATATCCTGGTGCCGGTAAAGACGCTTCCCAAAGCACTTCACCTGTCTTTTTATCGAATGCTCTAATTTTCGCATCCTTTGTGGCGGCAATGAATACCAGGCCTCCATCTGTAACCACAGGACCTCCATAATTCTCCGTTCCTGTAATGGGGATTCCCTTCTCTGTCAATTCTGGGTATTCTCCTAAAGGCACTTTCCATAATAGCTCTCCAGTGACCAAATGAACAGCATTTAGTGTTCCCCAGGGGGGGGTAATACCAGGATAACCATTTTCATCTAAAAATCTGTTATAACCGGTCATCATATATGGCACCTCATCTCGGATATCCCTATTCATGTCATTTATATTCGAAGAGATGGACTCATCTACAGTTGATACAGGAGTAGACTCCTTCTCCTCAAGATCCAGTATGTAAGTTAACAACGGCTCAAGTTCATCTTCTTTAAGCTCAAAAGCTGGCATCATATTTCTCCCATTTGTAATAATTATTCGAATTTCCTTTTCACTATATCTCTCATCAACATCTGTAAGTGCAGGAAAAGAGCTACCATTACCTTTTCTATCTAATCCATGACAAGCTGCACAGTATTTATTATAGACAGATTTGCCCACTCCCTTAATCGTTCTCGCATTTCCAGTAGTCTTAGGAACATCAATCATAGTCAAGGACCAGGGCAATTCACTGCTATTGACATACATAATTTGACTCTCCGGATCCACCGCTGCACCCCCCCATTCTCCACCGCCATCAAATCCAGGAAAAATCCAGACACCTTTTTTACTTGGAGGAGTAAACATCTCACTATACTTTATCTTATCAAACTCCTCCAGGAGTTCAGGATATGTTTTAGGATTAATTTTGGAAACATCCTCACGTGTAAAATTTTGTCGGGCAAAAGGTTCAGGTAGTACTGGAAAGGGTTGTGTTGGCCAAGAATCTTCTCCTGGTAATGCATTTTGAGGCACTGGCATTTCTTCAATAGGAAAAATAGGCTCTCCCGTCACGCGATCAAATAAAAATATGTAACCGTGCTTTGTGATCTGAGATACAGCATCTATAATATCCCCATCTTTATAAAGCGTTACCAGATTGGGATTGGCTGCCAAATCTCGATCCCATAAGTCGTGGTGAACTGTTTGATAATGCCATATATATTCTCCCGTAGCTGCATTGAGTGCTAATAGCGAATTCGCAAAAAGATTCTTACCTTTACGTACGCCACCATAAAAATCCGGACCTGCCGAACCAGTAGGAACGTAAACAATACCTCTCTTCTCATCCAGTGCCATCCCAGCCCAAGAATTAGCTCCTCCAATGTATTTATAGGCATTTGGATCATCCCATGTTTCATAACCAAATTCACCTGGGTGCGGTATAGTATGAAAAATCCAACGTCGTTCACCTGTCATCGCATCAAAAGCTCGGATATGACCTGGTGACGCATTAAAACTTTCGGATACCTTCATTCCCATAATCAGCAGATCCTTGTATATGATTCCCGGTGTGGTTCCCGCGGCATAGGTACCGCCTCTATTATTATCTAGATTTTTGCGCAGATCAATAAAACCATCTTCACCAAAACTACTAATAAGGCTACCATCGTTTGCATCGATTGCATATAATAAAGGTCCTGCACTATAAAAAATACGTGCATTATCACCATTTTGATCTTCCCAATAAACCACTCCTCTTATGGTGTTGAAGAAGTTCTCCATACCTGCTACCTCTAAACTGGCAGGATCAAAAATCCACTTTTGCACTCCCGTAGCGGCATCTAGCGCAAATAATTTTGACCGTGGTGAAGTACCATACAAAATTCCGTTAACAACTACTGGATTACATTGATTTTGCGATCTATCTGCTGGATCCTTATCATTTGTGCTATAGCGCCAGGCAACTTCTAGTTCTGTAACGTTACTTCTATTGATTTGATCATTTGAAGAGTATCGAATTCCTGATTTTGTCCCTGCATATACTTTCCAACCGCTGAAGTCCTGGTCTATGTCTATATTTTTCTGAGAGCCTGGACTATGACAAGACAACAGTAAACTACACAGGTAAATTATAAATATTTTTAGCGGCATCTTTATGTTATTGAAAAAAAGTGTCATCCTATGTTATTGAAAAAATTAAGTTTAAATAATAGATCATGTGTTGGATCCAACTTTTTAATGGATATCTGTTTGATCCGTGTTTTCAGCTCATAATCTCCTGTCTTCATTACTAGGTTTAGATACAGCTTCATGAACATCATTGTCAAAAAACCTCTAGTTCCGTTCACTATAGCAGAACGCGTTGTGACGATTTGAAAGACATAATACATACGCCTGTCTTGACAGTTGACAGGCGTATGTATTATGTATAGGGAGGGAAAATGATTTTTTTAATACCCAGTATTCTGCTTTAGTACAGGCCCTTCGGCAGTGTTACTCAGATCAATCTGTCGTTGTGGAATGGGGTAATATCTATTTGCTTGAGTGAAATTGCCCCCCCTAACATCGGTTGTAATTTGGCCTTCATATTCGATGTAATTATTTAATACTTCCTCTGCTACACCCCAACGAACCAGATCAAAGAAACGATGTCCTTCCATTCCTAACTCAATCCGGCGTTCGTACATTATAATATCCATGGCTTGTTCTGTAGACGTGAAGTATCCTTCAGGATATCTTGAGACATTGTAATTTGCAGCAAGCTCATCAGAGAAACCAGCCATTGGCTGTGTAGGATCGATATACTCCCCTAACCAGAATTCGGGATTATCGGCCATTCTTCCCCGTACCCTGTTCACATATTCAAGGGCTTTCGTTAGATTTCCTAACTGCGCCTCGGCTTCTGCCGCCATCAATAAAACATCCGCAAAACGTATTATCAATACGTTTATGGCATTCCCTGGAGACCAACTGCTTTGGTCAGAGAATTCATCGGCATGCTCTTGCCAATAAATATGTTTTTTCGGCGAATAAGGTCCGCCATAAGATTGATCTGCATGCCAGTTATACCCAGGATGGAGACCCCAATCATGATAAGGAATGCCACGACGGCCAACTGTCCAGTCCAGACGAGGATCTAATGACTGATTAGAAGGAGTGAAAGGTTCATCAGATAAAATTCTCATATCATTTTTTACCGGATTTGTATTATAAGTGCCTATGTATGGTAATCCTGTTGCTGGGTCGGTTCTAAAAGCGTTTACCAAATCCTGCGACGGATTAAAGAACCCACTTCCACCAAATACACTATTGTAGGGGTAGGCAATCATAATACCTTGATTTGCATTAGCAATGGTATTTGTTCCATCATTCGCCACCATCTGGATTGCAAATACAGATTCTTTGTTGTTTTCTAAAGCAGCATTGAAGTTTGCATGGTAATTTTCTGTAAGTCCATATGCAATTCCATTTGATGTTACACCACTATTTATTACTTCTGTAAACACATTACTTGACTCCTGGTATTTCTCTTGATATAGGTAAGTTTTACCTAGGTATGCACCTGCAGCCCATTTATTGGCACGTCCTACCTCATCCTGTGTGGGCGGAAGGTTCTCATATGCAAATTGGAAATCGGCTTCAATATTTGGCCATATATCCGTATCATTGGGTTGATTTGTATCTTCTGTGGTCTCGTCAATCCATGGAACCATATTAAACATTTTCTTCAACTCGAAGTAATAATGTCCTCTTAAAAATCTAGCTTGACCAGCAATATTTGCACGTTCTGCTTCGGTTATTTCCTCAACTTGGGCCAATAATTTCAATACTGTATTTGCCCGCGTGACTCCCTCGTATAATGCTTTCCACTTTGTGTTAAAGAAACCATTGCTAGGTTCGAAATCATACTTCATAATCGGATTTATTGCCGGTTGATCTCCTCCAACACTACCTTTATGGGCATCACCACCAGGTATGCTTCCATATACCCAATTAGATGGCGGTGCCTCCCACGGTCCTCCACCACCCAAGGCATTTCCGGCCTCCTGACCGTCCAAAGCTGCATATGCCCCTATTAAAAGGGCATTAACTCCTTTTTCATCAGCGAGTAACTCCTCGTCTAAGGCACCATAAGCTGGTTTATCCAAAAATTCCTCAGAACATGAGCTAACTAAAATACTACAACTTATTGCCATCAGGATGAATAAATGCTTCATTCTTTTCATAATAAAAATTTTTAATTAATAATGTTTGTTCAACTACAGTGTAAGATTAATCCCACCTATGAATTGTCGTGTCGTTGGGTAAGCCCCCTCATCTATCCCAAAGGCAGTGGCTGTACCAGTTAGTTCCGGATCTAGTCCTGAATAATTTGTTATTGTAAACAAATTAATTGCCTGTACATATACTCTAAGCCTACCTATGCCAAACCTTTCAGCCATAGTAGTAGGTAATGTAAATCCTAATTGGACGTTCTTAGCACGCAGATAAGAACCATCTTCAACAAAATATGAATTTGGAACTTGAGAAGTGCTAAAAGAAGCACCGGTTTCCTGGATAGGCGCCGTTGCATTTTGGTTAGTTGGTGTCCAGGAGTCATAGAGAGCGGTATTGCTTTTTGCACCAATAAATGTACCATAAAAGTCAGTCCACCATTTTACCTGGTTCCAGATATCATTTCCATATACCCCGTAAAGGAAAGTACTAAAATCCCAATTTTTATAAGTTAATTCAATATTTAAACCGGCGGTAAAGTCCGGATTAGGATTACCCAGGAAAGTTCTGTCATCAGCGGTAATTATATTATCACCATTAACATCAGCATAACGAAAACGACCCACTCCGATACCTGACTGGTATAAAGCATCAGGATTACCTACAGAGGATTGAGCAGCTTGATTAGCAGTATTAATTTCCTCCAGGCTATCCCAAAAGCCTTCAATTTTATATCCGTGGAATTGTCCAACAGAATGTCCTACAGCATTTCTAACTATAGCGCTTCCATTAAATCGCCGTGCTACCTGATCAAAATAATCAACTCCTTCAGCAATATTTATTATTTCGTTTTCATAAGTAGTAAAGGTTAAGGTTGAATTCATCCTTAAATCTGAGGTGAAATCCACATAAGTAGTAGCTGAGAGATCCAATCCGCTATTCTTCATCTCCGCAATATTTACAAAAGGAAACGTGGCGACTCCCGCAGTTGCAGAAAGCTCCGTATTATAAAGCAAATCCACTACATTCTTATGATAATAGTCCGCTGTTACTTGGAGTCTATTTTGAAACAAATTCATGTCTATACCTATATTGGTGTTAACATTTTTCTCCCAGGTAGCATTTGGATTTCCAATTCGGTCTCTGTAAAACCCTTCCTCAACAGAGGAATTGCTACCATTGATATCATAATACGAGGAAGTCCTGTTACTTCCAAAAGTAGTAAAAGCATTCGCGGGATCCACGTTACTTTGGTTCCCCATAATACCATATCCACCACGCAGTTTAAGTTCAGTGATCCAATTCACATTAGCCATAAAATCTTCCTGAGAAATACGCCATCCTGCACTTACAGCAGGGAACCATCCATGCCTGGGATTAGTGAACCTTGAGGTAGCATCTCTACGGATGGTAGCTCCTAAAAGGTATTTGTCATTAAAAGTATAATCCAAACGTCCAAATACAGAGAAAAGAGCATCTTCAGTATAAAAACCCGAATTTGTTTGTGTCCCTGAACCAGTGCTAAGGCTTACATAGCTAGGATCAAAGGAATAAAACCCCTGGGAAACCCCCACTATTTCTTCATATTGATTATAATATGCTTCAGTACCAAGTAAAACGCTTACATTGTGTAAATCATTAAATGTTTGCTTGTATTGTAGGGTGTTGGACCACGTCCAGTTGTAACCTGTAACAGCATTTTTTTCTAATTCACTATAAGTCGTCTGGTTTTGTGAATTTTCATATTGTGGATATGTGAAAAATTTTCCATTTGTATTAAAATAAGTACCGCCAAAAGTGGTGCGGGCAGTAAAAACATCTAGAAAGTCCAGTTCTGCAAACATGTTCCCAAAAATACGACTGGTCCGTGTAAGGTTATTCTTATTTCTTTGCAGAACGGCAACAGGATTATATCCAAGGCCTAACGCAGGAGCCTGTGTACCGGCAAAATTCCCCGCAATATCATACACCGGAATAATTGGTTCTATCCGGTAGGCATGATTGATGGCATTTTCTCCTGATAAGCCAACTCGATTATTATCAGAAATAGAAACTGCAAGATTTTCGCCAATTCGGAAATTTTCAGAAAGATTAAAATCACTATTAACCCTGGCAGTATATCTTTCAAAGAAAGTGTTCTTCAATGTCCCTTCTTGATCACTATAGCCTAAGGAGAAAAGAACACTGCCTTTTTCACCTCCCTGACTAACAGAAAAATCATGGTTCATAATAGGAGCATTATTGAAAATTTCCTGAAACCAGTTGGTTCCTTCATGGTTAGCTCTTATAATCTGGTTGAAATTACCTAATTCATTGGCGTCCGTATAATAAGGATCTAAATAATAAGTTGACTCATCGACCTCTCCTTGGCTAGCACCTGCGGGCAAAATATAATATGGAAGAACTGGCTGCTCCCCATCTCCATATTGTAGATCAACTATGGGTTCTCCAGGGTTTGTGTTTTGCATTGCCCTCCATCTTAATTCAGCTTGTTCTTGGGGAGAAAGCATATCAAACACATTACCTTCAGGCACCTGTTGCATTCCATAGGAGCCATTGTAATTAATACTTAATTCTCCTGCACCCTTTTTGGTAGTAACAATAATAACTCCGTTGGCAGCACGTGCGCCGTAAATAGAAGCAGAACCTGCATCTTTTAATACCTGCAGGTTAGAAATATCGTTAGGGTTAAGGTGGTTAATGTTCTCTGTTGGAACTCCATCCACTACATAAAGTGGATTGCTGTTCCCAAAGGTATTTATACCACGAATACGCACCTGCGGCGCTTCACCTGGCTGCCCCGAACTTGCAATAGTCACACCAGATACCTGCCCCTGTAATCGCTCCGATACTTGGGGAGAAGATTGCCTGTTCATGGATTCCACGTCTACTACAGAAACGGCACCTGTGAGATCAACCTTTCTTTTAGTACCATACCCAACAACAATAACTTCTTCAAGTGCAGCGGCTTCTGCGCTTAAAGTAACATTCATTTCTGTTTGGCCATTTACCGGAACTTCCTTCGTCGCAAATCCAATATAACTGAATTCCAGAACGGCATCGGTAGGAACTTCAATAGTAAATTCCCCGTCAAAATTTGTTAGAACCCCATTAGACGTTCCTTGTTGAATAACATTAATAGCAGGAATGGGGATACCTGTTTCAGCATCTACTACTGTACCATTTACAGTAATGTCACCTCCCTGAGCATGAATATTAATTTGAAATAGTAAAAAACTTGAAAATAACAGTAAAGATAATTTCATTCTTTCATAATTTTTGGTTAGTAATTAAATTTGTTCTGTATTCATAAAATTTTTCCAAAGCAGAACTTATGACGTTTACAAAAAAACTAAAAATATTTGTTAAAAACAATGTAAAATTCATTTTTTTTTAAATGCGAAAAGCTGAGTTGTTTTGCTTAATATTCATAATTCATATTTTTTGATCCCTGAAATTAAATGAACAATTTCCCGTAAACCTTGTAGTTTCAGTAGGAGAAAACGTTTTCTCTAGTAAATTTAAGAAGGAACTACTATCTGGAATAGAAAAAAATATAATATTTAAATTACGTTGTTTTGAGATTTATAAGGTTATATAAAGGAACAAACGGAAATTTTCTTCTTTAATTCTGTAACGATCATTAAAATTAAGTATAGACATCTTCTATTTTATAAGCGTGCAATGATTAGTAAGGCCAATCCGAGAAGGAAAAACGCAAACATGGCATAGATTAAGAAATATGTTCCTTTAGGAGCACCTTCAAATTCCTTCCAGATAAATACGCCCCAGGCAGCAGCAATCATTGTTGCACCTTGTCCTAATCCGTAAGAAATAGCAAAACCAGCCTGTTCGGATGCAATTAAGCTGAAAGACATACCTACGCACCAGATAGCCCCACCTAAAACACCTATTAAATGAAGCTTAGGTCTTCCTTTTGAAAAATATTCATTATAGGTGACTTTATTCCCTTTAAATGGTTTATACATAAAATATGTATTCCAAAGAAAATTTGAGAGGAACACTCCTATAGCAAAAACAAATACTGCTGAATAAGGAGTCATTAAACCAACTTGTGGGTTAGCATAATCTGTGGCTACAGAGGCCGCTACGAATCGAAAAAAGAAACCCATAAGCACACCCCCAATTATTGAAATCCACAATCCCTTGACAGAGACCGATTTATCCTGCGAGTTTCGTCGATAAGCTACCGCATCCAGAACAATAGCAACAGTCACAAGACCAACACCAAGAAATAAAAGGACTGGATCACCTATTGGAACAGCTAAATAATTTATTAATACGCCCACCACGAGTGCCAACCCGATTCCTACAGGGAAGGCAACTGCCATACCAGCAATATCAATGGCAGCTACAATCAGAAGATTGGCGAGGTTAAAAACCACCCCTCCTAAAAGAGCATAGACAAGAGCTTCCGGAGTCGCCTGTCCTAGATCCTCGAAAAAGCTACGCCCCTCTTCTCCTGTACTACCAATGGTAATACCAAATAAGAGAGAGATTACTACGATTCCTATCGTGTAATCCCAATAAAATAATTGGAATGGCCAATTTTTGGAAGCCAATTTTTGAGTATTAGCCCAGGATCCCCAACATAGCATGGTAATGAACAACAGGATGACAGCTACAGTATAAGATTCAATGATTAACATATTAGATAATAAATTTAGATGTCTTCGTTAGTAATAATTTTACAACCCAGCAAATCGTTAGAACTTCTTCTGATGATTAATTAGAATCCTGTAATTTTTTAAACATATCACCAAAAATTTTGTCGCGGTCTAGATAAGTGGCCACACGGTACAGGTGCCTAGAGCCATCAATACTGTATGTCACTTGATCAGTTAAAATAGGCGCGTGTTGTATTTCTGTTGAAAACCAATCAGGATTGATAACATATCCAATTACAGAAATGTCCCATATGACTTTGGACCAAGCTAAATGGTTTTGAGTATAACCTTTCACTATGTCAATCAAATAATCGCCAATTTCACCCTGCCCTGCGAGGTTAGTTTCCAATTCAGGAATAGTTGTCAACAAATGGGAAGTTACCGGTTGAGTGGGCAATTGAATAAGCGGAACCCCAGAATCAAAGAGTATCTGTGAAGATAATACATCCTGTTGTAGATTGAATTCCCTCGCTGTGTCCCAATTAAGACCTTTTCCGCCTAACCATACTACTACAATTTTATTGATAATTTCCGGTTCCATTAGAATAGCTGAAGCAACATTTGTAGGCGCTCCTAACGTCAGAACATACAAAGGCTCCTCTGAAGCCATTGCCCTTTTCACCAGATCTTTTGCAGCTGCACTTTCATAAGGTTGATCGTAACTTTGTAAAAAACCTTCAGACCCACGAAATACAAAATTATGAGGTGTTCTACCCATGTCAAGCTTATCCAATAAACGAAGAATTTCTTCATGGCTTTTTTCCATTCCGTCTGCAGGACCTTCTGAACGGCTATTGTGAAAAGGAGCAGCATAAATAGCCTTTACCTCCATTTGTTCCGGGGAAAGAAGTGCATATACCACTGCGAATTGATCATCTACTTCATTATACGTATCCGTATCGATTACAACATTAATTTTACCTTTGGGTGGCTCTAAAAGTTGTAAGCGGGTCTTCGTAGACATCTGAGGATAATCCTGTGCAAATGCATTAAATCCGAATATAAATAAGAAAAAAGAAAGAGTGAAAAAATTCCACCTTTTTTGCGATCGGAGGGTTCGTAATTTAAACATGTTTATAATCTTAAAAGTTGCTCTCATTGCAATGGAATTTAAATTAGTATTAATTAATCTTCTGTATTTTTATTTTTAGGTGGCGTAGAAATCAAATTTATAAATCGTTCTTTAATGTGGCTCTCTTGCTCTGGCTTTACTTTTAGGTATTGATGCTGTCCTGCAGGATCTTCCTTAAAAATAGGTGTTTCCACTGTTATCTACAGAAAAATGACCACGATTACTCAGTGTGAAATAATCTTCATTTCCTTCTACAGCATATAATATTGAAATAAGATCCCCAGTCGGTCCGTCATAAGGCATAGGTTTATAATATTTATAAGCAACCACAACAGGATGGTTAGAAGTCCACCTAAAATCTTTTTCAATACTGCTAGCTGGATAAGTAATGGCTTTTCCTACTTCAAAAGGACTTATTACTATTTCAGTAGGCCATTCTGCAAAGACTTTTTTGCGGCATTAATGTCTATTACTTCATTATATTCTTGAATTTTATTCCAAGACTTCCGGCCATCACACCAGTAACTTAACCTTTTTATCCACCAGTTCTTCACCTGAAAGATCTGAGTATTCATCACTGAAGTTTTCATTTCCAGTTTGCATTCTTCTATATCCAGAAGGTAGCATCCCAGAGTCAGCACCAAGTATATTATAGGCTGTTATTTGAACAATTTAAATCTGACTTAATATTAGCTCTCTTCGAAAAGGAATGGAAGATTGAGCGCCCATCCGGGTAACTGCGATAGAAGCTGCTTGACAAGCAAAATGCACACCAGATAAAATATCTTTACCTTCTGCAATAGCCAAAGCCAATGCTCCATTAAAGACATCTCCTGCCGCCGTGGTATCAATCGTTTCAACTTTATTAGCAGGAACAATTTGAAAACCTTCTTCATTTAATAAAACTGCACCATTTGCCCCCAAGGTAATCACCACGTTTTTTACCCCTTGTTGAAAAATGGATTCTGCGGCAGTTTTAGCTGAATCTATATCCTTTACTACAATTCCGCTTAACAATTCTGCTTCATTTGAATTAGGGGTAATAACATCTATAAAATTAAACAGTTCCGAAATCATGGGATTTGCAGGTGCGGGGTTTAGAATAATTTTAATTCCGTGTTTTGATGCATACTGAACAGCAAATTTTACAGTTTCCATAGGTATCTCTAACTGTAACAACACTATATTTACCCTGGGTATCTTATTAAGATACTGTTCAACATCTTTTGGAGTTAAATTGAGATTAGCTCCTGATGCGACCACTATACTATTTTCCCCTGATTTATCTACTGTAATAAGAGCTACACCTGAGGGTGTTTTTGTATCCTCCAATACTCCATCAGTATCGATTCCTTCTTCTTCAAAAGTTTGTTTGGATTGTCTGCCAAAAACGTCGTTTCCCACTTTAGATATAAAACTGACATCACCTCCTAATCTCGCTATGGACACAGCTTGATTTGCACCTTTTCCACCTGGATTCATTAAAAAAGCCCCTCCCAAAACAGTTTCTCCTGGTACTGGAATATGATCCGTCTTTACAACCATATCCATATTTGCACTCCCAATTACAATTATTCGGTCTTTTTCCATTGTTTTGTTTAATTGTGGTTAACTAATTTTAACAAACCTATGAAAAAATTTCTTAAAATTTTTTCATAATTTTTCTGATTATATTAATCTTAAATTACTCAGATTTTTGTTTATATTACGTAGAATGCTGATAAACAAAAGATTACATGTCATAAAATTATTCAATTACCACAATCTTATATTCAAAAGCTGAGTTCAACCCATAAGTGCGGAACATTTTTTTTGTAGGATTTCAATTGGGTTACTGTAATTAAATTTTCTAATGGGTCTGTAATTTAATAATCTTTCAACTTCTTTTATTCGTTCGATCGAAACTTTTCTTAAATCGGTTTTCTTTGGAAAAAATCTCCTTATGACCCCTATTCTATTCTCTACAGTTCCTTTGTCCTGAGAGGTATAAGGTCTTGTGAAATAGGTTTTGGCGTTTAAAAGCTTTCCAATTTTTTGGTGATGGGCAAATTCTTTTCCATTGTCGAAAGTGAGGGTCTTTACCCAAGAGGAGCTGAATTTGGTAAGCCTTCTCTCCATTTTATCATAAACTTCGCCCGCTTCTTTTCCACTGAGTTTCTCTAACATTGTTACCAGGGTTGCTCGATCAGTCATCACCAGAAGTGCTGACTTGTGGTCACTCCCTATCATAAGATCCACTTCAATATCTCCAATGTGGATTCTCCAGCTGTCCTGCCGCGCTTTGCAGTGTTCCGTTTAAGTTCTCTATAAACTGTCGCAAGGTGTACATCCAAAACTCTTGCGATATCGCTTTTACTGCTGCCTGTTTTTAATAAGGCTTGAATTTGATACCTTTGATGTAGGTTCAATTGTTTGTATTTTTTCATGCAAGACTAATATATCAATTGATCCTAAAACTCTTTGGGCTAGCCCAAAGAGTTTTAAATATTAGTTTCGCACTTATTACTTGAACTTAGAAAATGATAAAATCAGAAATTATTCGTTTAATAAAATCTCTTTCCGGATCAGAAAAAAGACACTTTAAAATGTTTTGTAAAAAACAGTCTGGTTCTAAAACTTATATGGATCTGTACAATATAATTGATAGTCAACCCTTAATTGAAAATTCAGAATCTATAGCACAGAAATTCTCTGAAAAACATCCGGGTAAGTCTTTTGAGAATACTGCACAATATTTATTAAAACTGGTCACTGATTCTTTAGTGCAAATAGGTACGGTAAAAAACGAGCAATTTCAACAGTATTTTTGCTTAATGCGATCTCAGGTACTTTTTGAACGGTCTATTTCAGAGGAAGGATATAAAGAGCTGAAGAAAGCTCAACAACTTGCTGCCGGCCTCCAAGACTCCCTAATTCAATTCTATGGGTATCGCCAAGAACTTAAATATTTATCTGGATTAGGATTTCCTAAAATGACTGAAAAAGAACTCGTTGAAATGCAAATGAAAGCAAAGGTAAATCTTAGGCAGTTGCATCAAATTCAGGAACATTCATCGCTATTCGAGCAATTGAGATATCGCCTTATTTATTCGGAAAGATCATTATCTATGGTAAAGGAAACGCAATTCAATGATCTGCTCATTAGTGAACTAAGCCTGATAACCCGCGGAAGCACTTTTCCCTTCGAAATGGAAAAAAATCATTTATTATTTCAATCTTTTTTTTTAATACATACGGGAAAATATAAATCCTCTCTTGAATCCTTTAAGGAACTAAATAAACTTTTCGAAAATAATGAATCGATCTGGAATTTTCCTCCCTACCACTATCTTCACACCTTAGAAGGTATCCTTGATAATTTGAGGTCAATAAAGTATTTTAATCAAATGGATTTTTTTATTAAAAAAATTGAAAAACTTTTAGAACCTAAATATCCTGAGCATTTCCAGACAACGGCCAAACAAATTATTTATATCTACCAATTAAACATTCTTATTAATACAAACAAATTCTCTAATGCTATCACTCTATCAGAATCTATCCCTGATGCATTAATTAAAAATGAAAAATTTATAAATTATGAAAAACGTGTAGAATTATTATTCCATATATCTCTTGCATTTTTCGAAATAGAAGATTTTAAAAATGCAAATAAACACATGCATATTATTAAATTACTGGGCAAGGTAAAAGAAAATTCCAGTGTTTATAGGGCATCCTGCCTTATGCATATTATAATTCATTACGAATTAAATGATTTGTCTTTCCTAAATTACGAGATTAGATCTTATAAAAGAAATTTCAAAAAAACAGGTGAATTATTAGACCTAGAAAGGATTATTTTTAAGATTATAAAACACGACCCTAAAAATAAAAACAATTTAAAAAATTTAAATTTATGGAATAGAATTGAAACAAATCTACTAGAAATTAACAAAAGTAATTATCAGAGACAGATTTTAAAATATTATGACTTTAATTCCTGGCTTAAAAAGAAATTAATATAATTAATATTCTGTGCTGCTTGTTCTATCTGAATTGTTTCTATATTTTTTGTTTCACCTTAAAATTGCGGATGGTATCTGCCGATGCATTATTGTCCGGTGGCACATTTTCAATGAGGAGGTATATGAAAATATATTGCGGGTTGTTCAATAAAAAATCAAAGCCTTGTATAAAGACCCTGTCTATATTGTATTGATTGTTTTGAAATTCTAAATTCTTCTTTAGTTTCTAGGGGTGGTATAATAACTTTATGAAATTAATGCCCCACTCTTGTTTGGGGTATACTTTTCAGTTGAAATAAACATTAAGATGCGCTGCAAATACACCAGACAAGTTTGGTGGTATTTGGAAATGGTTTTTATCTCGGCCCTCCATCCATCGTATACAAAATTGGCAGTTGAACTCAGATTTTTAGATATACTGTTGAATTCAAGAAATAAATAAAATTGTTCAGAAGAAAATTAGCTCGTAATTTCTAAATTTTTAAAAATAAAAATTTTATTTTTTGTTTATTTTATTTGTTTATATTTGTTGTGTAAATTTTTGTGTAAATGTGTTAAACATAGCTAAAAATTTTAATAAAGTTAACAGGTTTAATTTTTTAATCTATTTACTAATTATAAGGTATGGGAAACAACAGGCGATTATTTTTAAAGAATCTTGGATTAGCTACTGCTGCAGCAGCTGTTATGCCCTCGGCATTCTCCAAAGAAGTTAAAAAGGCAGATTTTCTTAAGAGAACCTCGCAAAAC
>Ga0307487_1001600_pt1 | contig 15725 bp, 7 predicted proteins | sample CBIW12metaG_FD_203665 | JGI IMG/M metagenome (GOLD analysis project Ga0307487, IMG submission 203665) | Sea-ice brine microbial communities from Beaufort Sea near Barrow, Alaska, United States - CBIW 1.2 | ecosystem: Environmental > Aquatic > Marine > Coastal | place: USA: Alaska | collected... | reverse complement strand
GAGCAGTTCCTATATGGAATTTATCTTGAAAAGCTTCTTTCAATGTTTTCTCAGATAAATCCTTATTTTTCACTGATTTTTTATTTGAATTACAACTGTTAAATGTAAAAATAACACTTAATAATAATATAATAATAGAGAAATTTTTTCTTTTTATCATAATAGTTTAAATTAAATTTCACCAGAAGAACCAGTATAAATTATTAATATCATTTATAGTTTTTAGGTAAACTATAAATGATATTAATAAGTAATTTTCTTATAATGCCGTTATTTAGGCGTTGCTAATCCAGCCTTCTGGGGTTAGGAGAACTAGGCAGTAAAGAATCACACACAATTAAAACTTAACAATGGATTGAAACGCTATTATTTACTGTTTCTAATTCATTTTTTAATACCTGAAGAGTTTATAACCCCTCCAGAGCTTCGGCAAAACTCTTATAAGCTGGTTTCCTGTTTAAATTTACATCCCATAAACCCTGAAATTCTCCCGGTAGCCAATTTGCGTTATCAGGACTATCGGTTATGCCCCAAACGGTAATTCCATATTGCTGAGATTGCGGAACATGTTCCTCGTAAGCTTCGACTACATATCTATACATATCGGCTTGCTGTTGCAAAATTTCATCTGTAGGTTCAGAGACATTAGTTCTTACATCCAATTCGGAAACTTTTATGAGTTTACCGGTTTCAGCAAGAAGTTGAAACATTTCTGCTATTTTATCCCTATCAGAATCTATACTGATGTGCATTTGGGTCCCAATTCCATCTACAGTAGCACCCTGACTTTCTATATATTCAATATACTCAATAAGTCCTATACACTTGTCTAAATTATATTCAAGGTTATAATCATTTATAAATAGAAGGTCTTGTGGCTCACCATATTGTCTGGCCAGCTTAAATGCTATTACAGCATAATCTTTCCCCAGGTAATCCTGCCAGTAAAATTCGTCACCGGTAATATCAGAATCGGTCGCTCCGCTTTTTAACTCGTAGGGATTGCCATCATCCATAGGCTCATTAACCACATCCCAGGCATCCACATAGGAAGCCACAGTCATCATTGTAGAAATCCAGCGTTCCAATTCTCCAGCAATAATACCTTGTTTTACTGCAGGATCCCTTTCCAGAATTGTAGTAGAGCCACCTCCACCTGAAGCGCTGGAAAGATTAACATTATCTATAAACACCGTTCCCGAAAATTCACCATAACTAAATATGAGTCTTTCACGATCATCGGCAGTAGCTGTAGTTGCAACCTCTATGCGTCGCCACTCCTGAGTTACACTTACCTGTCCAAATCCGTCAGAACTATAACTAGGGCTTTGCAATTCTGGTCTAATTATTCCTTCCGCATCCCCTTTTACCCAAAAACTCAACTTATAAGTTTCACCATTTTCCAGAGGTTCTGCAAATTCATAAACAGTTTGAACTTCCCAAAAACCACCTGTTAATGAAGGATTGGTTACATAAAAGGCTTTGCCCTCATTTCCAAACCCAAGTCCATCTTCGGTAACCCCCCTGGCAGAGTCATTCCCCCAGCCTCCCCAGCCGGTTCCACTTTCAAAATCACCATTTTGAACAAGGTTACTTACTATTATATCTCCCTGGGTATCATAAACATATAAATTGTTAATATCTATATAATATGTTACACCTGGCTGGTAACCTAAATCAAATTTTAAGCTAAATGAATCACCCTGGAAATCGTTAATTTTAAACCGAATTTCCTTCCAGGTAAAATTAGTCTGGAACGCTTCGGTAGAAGCCCCTTCACCAGTATAATCTATAAGTGGCATATTATCATTTAAACCTTCAAAGGAAATACGCCCCTCTCCCGGCTCGTCCGATTTTATATAAAAAATAACTTCATATTCATGCCCTTCTACTACCGATATTTCTGGTGTAGTAAATTGCAAGTCTCCGGCTTCTGATGCAGATGATGGTGCCGTTAATTTTATTGCATTGGCACCTTCTCCAATGCCTTCATTTTCTCCAATTGTAACCGCATCTTCACTTAAATTAAATGAAAATCCTGAAAAACTGCCATCCATTAATCCATCTGTATCCAAATCATTAGGAAAAGCCGGAGATTCAATAACAAGTGGTGCCAACAAACTATTTAAATAACCTGCATTTTGATTGGCATGCCAGGTAAGGGTATGGCCATATATTGAAGTTCCTGCCTGCTCTGCTGCTGCCATAAGTTCCTTAACCTGTGTAAGAAGTATTGAACCATCTGCCTGAACAACCGCTCCATGCTTCATGCCATAACCCACAGTAAGTTCATCAAAATTGCTGTTGATTAGTCTAGACATGATGCCTTTATTATTGTAATCTGAAATAGAAACAGCTCCACCTAATTTAAAATTAGCATTTGAAGTACTGTCTATATAGCTTTTTAGGGGCGCATATTGGTTAATTTCTTCCTGAGCTACTAATCCATCAGGTTTTTCCACTTCAAATTCAAGCTGGTCGGGATCGGCACAGGAGAATACCACAGCAAACAATCCACTACATACGAGTAAACGATTTAAATATTTCATAACGATATATTTTTATTTTTTATTCTAAAACTGGAGAAAATGTTTCCATTGCAACACCACGATCTCTAAGTACAAGCGTGTCTGTTGTACTCACATTAACTTGTTCAAAATTAACTTTATAATCCAAATAAAGGGCATCGCGATCTATACCACCCCAACTATTTTCTTCACCATCTTTTACAAACTGGCCACTACCGCTGGCCGTATATTCATTAGATGCCGCTCTTACTGTACATTTACCAGAATCGTCAAAGCTTAAGAGTAAAGTACCGTTTACCGTATAACCATCGCTATTCTGAAAAACTATATCTATCTCAACTTCATTCAAAGAACGAGTTGTTAGTGCTATTACTTCATCATCAACTACATTTTCTGCACGTCTAATTACCGTATCATCCAGGTTTTCATTACCGGGAGTTCCTTCTATTACATCAACCCCACGACGTAGGTAATTACCATGCCATGAATTTACATATTTTACTGCATATAGGATAAAGTCTTTAGGCAATACATCCCAATCTCCTGGCACCGGTCTCCGCGGATTTGCTGCTAGTGGTCTACCTGAAAGAATAGAATCTGCACTTATAACATTGGTCATTTGGATTGGAATCACATAATTCCTACCAATAGAAAGACTATCAGCAAAAAACGCATCGGTTAACTGAACCTCAACCCCACCGATAAGTTTCCCTTTAGGAATCACAATCTCATTGGACTCAAGTGAATAGTAACTAGCTGGCATTGCCTGCACAGATTGTCCATTTTCAAACAGGAGACCATCTGTTAAATAATTATTTACCTCAATATCTATAAATATATCCTCGTTATTTTTATAAGTTCCGCCGGTAGTGGCCATTATTTTTGCTTTCCCTTCATTATCCAAAGTAGTATCGAATATATCTTCTCCAAGCGTAATTGTCCTTACCGGATATTGATAGGCAAAATAAACAGTTTGGTATTCAAAGTCTTCAAACTCCCAATCAGCATTCTCACACGATGTAAACCCTGAAAGAATAATTAATGCGATTAAGTATATTTTATTTTTCATTTTCTGTTATTTAATAATTAAACTAACTACCAACCTTGGTTTTGTATAAGGGCCTCATATTTTAAAACCTCACTAAAGGGTACGGGACCATATTGCATATATTCCTCATACACCCTATTTTCAACAGTTATAGTTTGATGATTTCCATCAAGAATGCTTACCCCTCTTGCAGGCTCGGTTAAATCATTACCCCATCGACGTAAATCCCAAAAACGAAATCCTTCAAAACAAAGTTCCAAACGGCGTTCATTTTTAATTAATTCCCTCATTGCATCTTGGTCTGAACCAATTGACTCTAAATATTCATCGGGCTGAGTTATCCCCGCTCGTTGCCGTATTCCAGAAATAACATCATATGCTGAGAATCCATTTATACCTGTACCCCTGGGTCCCCAGGTTTCATTTGCAGCTTCTGCATAAATTAAATATAATTCTGTATATCTAATACGTGGTTTATAATGCAATTGTGGATTAGTGGTATTAGGATTTAGATTTACATCCTGTCGCAACAATTTACGCATATAATAACCAGTTCTTGTTGATGTTTCTGCCCGGTTGAGTGCATCAATTGTGGAGCCATCTGCAGCTGTAATAACCGTGTTATTACCAATCGAACCTTGATTTACAACAATATAATCTTTAAGCCTGGGATCTCTATTTTCATAAGGATTGTTTGGATCATAACCACTTGCCGCATCATCAATAGGGTAGCCGTTGACCATAGGAAAAGCGTTTACCAGGTTTTGTGTAGGATTTAGCCTTCCATTTCCATATAAGGTTGGAGGAAAATGTTGTTGTTCCAAATCAGTGCTTTGGCCTACATCTGTCCTCCATAAAATCTCAGGAGGATTAGCTCCACCTCCGAGCCCATTTATTTGTGATGCATTATTATACCAAGTGTTGCCATCAGGAGCTATTCCAGATATTCCTCCATTGAGAGCAAGAACCTCGCCAGCATATTGAGCTGCCATTTCCCAGGTTGTACTACTCGAAGAATTAAATGCAGGGCTTGCGGCCAATAATGCAGCCTGGGCTTTTATAGCTTTCGCAATTCTTCCACTCATTCTTTGTTTTCCAAAATCACCAAAAACACGGTTATATTCATTAACACCTCCAAAACCATCTGGAAGCTGACCGGAATCATCAATACTTGAAAAATCCAGTGGGAGCATCTCTTCAGCATTATTTAAGTCACTATATAGCTGTTCCATACTTTGTGCAAAAGTTGCGCGAGATGTATTGAAATCTGAACTTGGGTTTTCAGGTTCCAGAACTATGGGTATACCTAATAATTCTCCTGATTGACCAATACCTGCATGTGCCTGTAATAAATAATACATATGCAAGCCTCTCAATCCATAAGCCTCTCCCTTTAATCTTCTATTATATAAATCCCTAATTTCTTCGTCTGTAGACCAAGCAACATTATCTGCTTCAGCTAGAAATATATTCAAGTATTGAATTGCTGCTCTGGAATTCTGCCATTGCGAAACCGGATTATAGTTTGCAGCCCATTGCCCGGTAGCTATGTTTCTATAGGCGCTATTATTATCATTACTTACGGCATCATCTGTTGCTACATCATTGAAGGACCATCCGTTAGTAGGAACCCTTATATAGCCGTTTAACAATATACCTTCCGCATAAGTAGCTTCTTTGTAAGCGGCCTCGAGACTTCGGTTATTTTCAATAGCCGGCTCAAATACATCAGAACAGCTGGTTGCCAAAAAAGCCAGGGTTAGAAAAATTAATATTTTATTGTTCATGTTGTTTATGATTTGTTTATATAGTTAAAACAATGCTTTCACTCCAAGATTATAAAATCTGGTTTGGGGTGCACCACCAATATTCAATTCCATAATTTCAGATTCAGAAGAAATAGTTAATAAGTTAGAGCCAGTTGCATATATATTCAGTTTATCAAATGTATTGCCTAAGAACGTTGATGGAATGTCATAAGATATCTGAACCTTTGAAAGATCAACCCGGTCTGTGCTGTACAACCAAAAATCTGAAGACCTAAAGTTATTGTTACTGTTTTGGGTTGTCAACCTTGGATAGGTTGCAGTATTTGCAGTTTCGGGGGTCCAGCGATCCCTTGCAACTACAGAATATTTATCTTCCCCGTCTACCCAGAAATATGAATTATTCTTCATTGCGTAAGCGCCAGTCTGCCCTGTAGCAAGTGCAAAGAAGGTCCAACTTTTCCACTTAGCAGAAATATGGACACCAAAACTGAATGGCGCTCCGCTCCAACCAGCTTTTCCCAAATATACCTGGTCTTGATCGTTAACCACACCGTCACCATTATTATCTACATATTTAATATCCCCAGGCTGGATTTGACCAAAAGCTTGAGTTGGAGAATTTGTAATTTCATTTTCATCCATAAAAAATCCATTGCTTTCTAATCCCCAGATTCCATCTAAAGGTTTCCCTTCTCTATATTGATAATCATCTTCAAACACCTCTGCCCTTTGAGACGCTTCGGTATCATAATATAATCCAGTTACTCCCAAATTCCAATCAACAGAACCGATCTTTTTATTGATATTAACATCAAAATCAAACCCCACACGTTTATCATTATTGTAATTGATATAAGGAATAAAAGAAGAATTAGGCCATCCCGTTGAAAAATAATTTGGATATAATACTGAAGCCTGAACCACATTTCCATTCATGAGATTGGCAAAAAAGGAGGTTTTTACATTCAACATGTTATTAAAAAATGATCCATCAACCTCAAAATTAATTTCTTTCCTTTCCGCAAAAGTAAGATCCAGGTTTTCTCCCCTTCGGGAATCTGTAGTTTTTGTAAGTGCTCCATCTCTCCAGCTATACCATGCCCCATCTGTTTGAGTATAAATACTCTGATATAAATAATAATCTGAAATATTTAAATCCGTATGTAAGATTCCTGCAGAAACAGAAAGTTTTAGTTCATTGATAGCTTCTGAATTTTCGAGAAATGCTTCATTACTTAATTTCCATCCTATGGTTCCACTTGGAGAGAAAGCTGTTCTTTTTCCCTCGGCCAATCTTGCCGAATGTACCGCTGCCCCATCAAATTGCACGAAATATTTATCCCTGTAATCATAGCTTAGATTCAAACCCATATTTACATTGCTTGTTCTGTGGTAAACTTCCGATTCACTCTGTTGCCAACCGGCACCAATAAGCATTGCCGAAAAATGGTTGTCTTCATCAAAATTAGTATCATAATTAAACTGTCCAGAGAAAGCTATTGTTTGTCTATAAGCACTATTACTGATATTCTGAATTCCAGTTCTGGAATCCTGTCCGTACTTCGTTAAACTACCAATCTCATCTAGCCCATTAAAATTAGTCCAGTTAGGCTGATAAACCGAGTATTCATTATTGTAAGACTGATTGTATGAAGTCTGATAATCAACACCAAAAGTGGTATGAAACGATAAGCCTTTCAACAAGCCACTTAAGTCGGCATCTACGGCTGTATTAAACTGGAATTCACGACTGGTATATGTATTATATCCACCAGCATAAATGGCAGCAAAAGAGTTTGTCTGATCCAATTGAGAACCTCCTAAAAGGTACCTATCATTAATTAAATAGGAACTATTATTTATAAGTAGTTGGGAAGCATCATCATCAGGAGAAATTCTGTCTATAGGAACTAAAGGCGAAAATCTATTTGGCCTTGTTGTAGCTGCACTATTCCAGTAATCAGTATTTACACCCCTTCCACTATAATATATGGCATTAGCACCTACTGTGGCAGAAATGAAGTCATTTAATTTTAGGTCAACATTACCTCGAACGTTGAAGCGCTGTGTACTGTTATTTTGAGCCTCTCCAAAATTGAGTATATCTCCTGATCTATAAAAATTTACATCTGTATAGTATTTAGCAAAATCATTACCTCCCGAAATCTCTAAAACTGCATCATACCTACTATATACCTTATTTAAATAATCAGAAGAATAATAGTTTACACTTGGATAACGGTAAGGATTACTACCTGTGGCATAATTATAAATTGTCTCCTCATCATAAAGGGACGAGAGACCATCATTGGCCCTTGCCTCATTGTATAGTGTCATATATTCCCCAGATCCCAGATACTTGGGAAATCTTTTAGGAACATACATTCCAGCATCAACTCTTACATTAATCTGTTGTTTCCCAATTGTTCCATGTTTTGTTGTAATAAGGACCACTCCCTGAACGGCTCTACTACCATATAGAGCCACAGCTGTTACACCTTTTAAGAAAGTAACCTGTTCGATTTCAGTTGGCATTACGCTACCCGCACTTCTGGGAATTCCATCTACCAAAACCAGGTAATTACCCATTCCCCATATACTAGCTCCATTAAAGCCACCTACAAAAGCATTAAGATTTTCCAAACTATAAGTAGTATAATTTTTTTCCAGAATTTCTGGTACATCTACATATGATATACCCCCGAAAAGATCGCCTTCATTCACTTTCCTATAGGCAATTTGTACGTTTTCATTCTTGCCAGGAACCATTTCTATCCTTTCTAATTCATCATTTGCAATTACTCGAAGAGTTTTATATCCACTTGCACTGATTGTCAATGCCGTACCTGTAGATACGTTAATCCTGAAAACACCTAAGGTATCGGTAGCCGCGGTGTCACCCTCTACGCTTTCAACCTTTGCATTGCCTATTGAATTCCCATCCTGGCCGATCACTTGTACTTGCAAATCAAACTTATCACCCGACTGTGGAAACATAGATAAAGGTAATAATGCAATTAAAGCAACCAATATAAATTGAGTTGGTAAATATTTCATTTATTTTTTGCTTTTGAAATTAGTTTCTATTAAATATTCCTCTCAGGGAATAAGACCTCGTTAGTTCTACCAACCTGGATTCTGTTGAAATTCAGGATATATATTGACATCTGCATTTTTCAACGGTAACCAATAATGCTTACTTGTATAATTACGTTCCAGAATGACCTCTTCACGTATGTTAATAACTCTATTCAGAGTAGGATCTTCTGTGTTAAATTCTCCAGCTCGGTCAAATTCCACAGAAGTCTTTAAAGTATACGGGTTCTCTATCAATAATAACCAACGTCTTAAATCATTAAAACGGTGTTTCTCAAATGACAATTCCACGGCTCGCTCTCTTCTCAGTTCCTTCATAAAGCCGTTAAGAGTGCTTGTATATTGCTCTGCCACTGGTTCAACTCCAGCTCTTTCTCGAATTATGTTAACGGCACCTACAGCTGTTTTTGAAAATCCGGGAGCCGTACTTCCAGAAGAGCCAAATCCCTGGGCTGTAGCTTCCGCATACATTAAATATACGTCGGCCAAACGCATCCATGGTATATGAATATTTAAACTTGCTCCCCAGTTGAAGCCATCATCAAATCTGTTTGCAGTAATAGGAATAAATTTATAATTCAAATAACCTGTGCGGCTACCAGTACTAATATCCCTGTAACTCCCCCCTGTGTAAAGGTTCGCGTACCTATTGACTTCTTGATCTGCTGGCATAGCGCCTTGAACTACTTGAACGCCATCATAAATTATATCATGATAAAATCGGGGGTCACGGTTTTTAAAAGGGTATTCAGGATCATAACCAGATTCAGGATCTGCTTTAGTAATGTCTTCAATAGGTAAGCCATTTGCCATACCATAGTAATGAACATAATTAGCTGTTGGCATAAAATTAGCTCCGTCCTGGATAATAGCAGGTTGATATTGTTTACTTAGGCCCCAGTTTGATCCATTTGCATCATAATATGGCCCTCTAAATATAGCTTCGGTACTTCCAGGAATTCTCCAGTTTTGACCGGTAGTGTAAAAATTTAATTTGTAGTCTTCAAAAGGCACTAATGCATAGGGTGCCTCTCCCGATTCGACTAACTCAAGTAATTCTGCAAATGCTGCAGATGCTTTTTGCGCGTATGAGGTATTGTATTCAGAACTACCGGTAGATTCTTTGTTCATAAGCGGACTTGCTGCCCATAAATAATTTTTTCCAAGATAACCAAGTGCCATTATTTTATTGATTCTAAGGTCATTTTTACCTAAAGTACTCTGACCGGCCGCTGTTTCATCCCAATTTGTCGGCAATAAATCTGCAGCAGCTCTAAAATCCTGAGCGGCTTTTTCAGCACTTTCATGGTAACTAAGGCGGGGCAATCTCAATGGCTCATCACTCGGCATTACCTCGTCTATATACGGTAACCCACCAAAATATGATATAAATTGAAAATGAAACCAGGCTCTAAAAAATAATAACTGGCCTTTAATTAAATCTCTCTCTTCTTGAGTAGCATCCGTCATTTTATCAAGATTTGCGAGACCTATGTTTGCTTTTCTTATAGCGTACCAGCCATTGTTCCAGAGATCTTTTGCCATTCGATCATCATTGGTTGACGCGTTTCCATCATCCATCCACCCAGATCCCCATCCATCATGTTCAGCTTGCCACGCCCAAAAGTTTCCATTATCAAATTTATTTACTACATGGTAATTTATATCATTAGAATTAATCTCATCCTCTCCCCAGTTCCACGAATTAGTCCAGTAAGCATTTGAAAAATCTGGAATAGTATGATATAACTCCTCTGTAAACCCTTGAAAATTATTGAAATTTTTAAAGGCTTCATCAGGTGCTATAATTGACTCATTTGTTTTATCGAGATAATCTTCACACGAAACCATCGATAAAGCAACAAGTGCGAAGCAATATCTAAGTATTTGGTTTATATATTTTTTCATAATAAAAGTTTTTAAAAAGTTATACTGACGCCCAAATTATAACGCTTAACAGTTGGATAGGCTCCCTGAGATGCCCATCCCGTTCCTGCAAAATTTGATTCTCTATCATCAGGCATTTTGCTCCATAAAAATAAATTATTTCCATTCAGATAGATACGCAAGCCTTCAAACCCCAGACTATTTAACAATCCCGAATCTGCTTCCAGGCTATAAGCAATTTCTGCGTTTTTTAACCTCAAATAAGAACCATCGAACATATAGCGACTCCCATCGCCGGCACCATTTGCAACCGAAAGCCATCTTGGCACTGGAGCGTCAGCATTGGTATTATTTTGACTCCAATAACTCCCTTCCTCATACACTAAATGACGTTGTCCAGTTAGACTAGGAAGAACCACCTGTCGGGTTACGTTGGTAACCCCGAAAAATTGAACAAATGCACTAAAACCTTTCCAGTTAAAACCAACTGTAGTATTATATGTGTTTTGTGGAGCCCCGGCAAAACCATAAGGAATATTATCATATGAATCAATTATTCCATCGGCATTATAATCCAGGATTTGGTAATTTCCGGGTAATTTTTGATTATCATCGGTATTAAAAGGGGTACTGGCATAGAGTTCATCCCACGTGTTATAATAGCCGTCACTTACATAGGAATAAGCCTGCCCGATTTGTTTATTATCCGATTTCTGATATTCAGGCAATAAACCGGGATTATCACCTTCAATTACCGTATTCTTCACATGGGTTATATTGAACTCTGACCATAAATGTAATTCATTAGCAAAAGTGTGTTGTAGATTTAAAACTAATTCAAAGCCCTTATTCTCTACAATACCCAAATTAGCAACCGGCGCCTCTGTTCCAAAATATGAAGGGATCGCCCTACTATTTCCCGAGATAAGGACATCAACCCGCTCATCCCTGAAAAAATCGAAACTTCCGTTTATATCACCATTTAAGAATCCAAAGTCAAGACCTACATTGGCCTTTTTTACCTTTTCCCAATGTACATCTGGATTTCCAACTGCTTCTTCAGTATACCACACATAAGGACTCTGTTCAGCCGATACACCTGTGAGTCCAAGTCTGGATTGACCGCCATAACCCCATTGTGTTAAATACAAAAAGCGGCCATTAATATTATCATCACCTATCTCTCCATAGGAGGCTCTTAGCTTTAAGTTGCTTAAAAATTCGACCGGTTCCATAAATGATTCATTGGAAATATTCCAGCCCACACCCCCTGAAGAGAAAAATGCAAAGCGATTGTCTTTACTAAATTTTTCAGACCCATTATATGCTCCGTTATACTCTATTAAATATCTGTCATCGTAATTGTAGGTTGTCCTAAACACCCAGTCTTCCCGGTAAAAAGGTATCTGGCTACCGGTAGCATATTCATTTCTGTTAAATAAACCCATTGCAGTCAAATTATGTTTTTCTTCTATTGTGGTAGCATAATTTAATTGCCCTTGATAGAATAATCTACGATAGGAAGACCAATCCTGAACCGTACCAGCACTCTCAGACCATCTCACTCCTTGCTGATAGTCGAAACGTGTATTAGCATCATAACTTTGTCTATAAGTAGCTAAGCCAGTATTAGGATCTATATATTTTTCCTGGGGATCATTATATAAATCATTAACACCTCTATCCCCTTCCACGAAGGTATTATCCAATGCTAATGTAGCCTTAAAACCCAGACCTTTGATTAACATATCCAAATCCTGATCAAGGGAGAAATTCGTTGTTAATTGAGTAGTTGTTAAATACTGTATACCACTAATTGCTAAATTTCGTACAGAGTTTCCCTGACCTCCTCCTGTAGGAGCGTAATATCCCCAGCTGCCATCGGAATATTGTGGGAGGTATTGGTCTGGAGGTGTTGAATATGCTCCGATCCAATACACGTATTCATCGCCGGAAGCACCCCATGGACTTTTCATAACCCCATAAGATCCGGCCAATCCTACCTTAAAGACTGTGGATGGTGTTAATTGAAAATCGAGATTGGTACGTACATTTAGACGATTAAATCCGTAACCGGGATCATATCCTCTATCGTTATCAAATTTTCTAAATAAATCTTCCTCCTTCTGAAAATCGGCACCGGCGAAATACTTGACAAATTCAGACCCACCCGTGATATTCAAACTGGCATTATATGAAAGAGCGTAATCCCTGAAGAGAACATCTTCCCAATCTACATTAGGGTAACGTTCGCGTTCTTCGAGATTTGCGGGATTTCTATATTTCTCAATAATATCCAAAGGCATATAGTCATTCCAAGCCCCAGGTCTTAGAGCTAATTCGTTTTCTATTGCTCTATTTTTTACCAGAAAAGTATCGTAAGCATCCTTTTTCCCCGGTAATTTTGACGGCACCTTCACCGTCGTGTTTATCCTGGTTCGAATTACAGCTTTCCCTATTTTACCCCTTTTTGTGGTTATTAAAATAACTCCATTAGCGCCACGCACACCATACACGGCAGTTGCAGACGCATCTTTTAGAACAGATATTGACTCTACAGAACTAATGGCAACACTGCTCATTGGTCTTTCTACCCCATCTACTAAAATTAAGGGTGAAGAATTATTCCACGTGCTTTGCCCACGAATGTAAATTCTTGGGTCTTCTGCACCTGGCATTCCAGTACTTGATGTTGTTATTACCCCTGGAACGTTACCCGCCAATGCCGATCCTAAATTGGGGACATTTCCAGTCCTTTCCAAAACTTCACCTGAAGTCTGCGAAATGGCTGCAACTACACTTACTCTTTTTTGCTCCCCATAACCAATAATCACAATCTCATCTAATGCATCCTGATCTGGATCCATGATCACGTTTACTTCCGTTTGGTCATTAACTTTCTTTTCAATTGTTTTATAACCTAAATAGCTAAAAACCAAGGTCGCATCAGCCGGAGCATTAATTGTATAATTTCCTTCCATATCGGTAACTGCCCCAAAATTAAGCACACCTTTTACCATTATATTCACGCCGGGCATTCCCAGTTTATCCTCAGAAGAGGTAACCGTCCCCTTAACCGTTTGCTGTTCACTCCCAATTATTAGCTTATTATCATTAGCATATACCGAGGTAGAAAACAGAAGTTGAATCAATAGTCCAAAAACCAATAATTTAGCTAGGTATTGAAATTTTAGTAATTTAATTTTCATATTAAAAATGTGTTAAACTCTATTAAATTGATACGAAATCACCTCAATTCGATTGTTATTCATATTCGAGAACGTTTTAGTAATTAGGAACAAAAAAAATCTACATTGGTTTATTAAGTAGGATCTCTGCTTATAAACTACATGGATTTTCTGAAGCACTTTTATTAGATAATATTTCACCATTTGAATTTTATTTTAGTACTTATAAAAATTGACGCTTTTCAGAATATTCTTAAATATTAATATTTAAGAAAAATTTAAGAATCATACTCTGTGTTTTGTTAGACTTAAATTAAATAAGACCCATTTTTGAGGGGTTAAAAATTTTCCATTGCCTCAAATGTGAAAGTTTCCTTAAAAAAACCTGAAACCAAATATAATTGTTAATCATATAAATTATCATTAGGCGTGTTACAAATACTTTACGCTATGTTACAAGAGCTTAAAGAAATGGTAAAATCAAAGTAAATTCGGTTAAAATAGGACGCTTTTTAAAAAGTAAGTAACAGCTCAACCCTTATAAAACTTAGGCTTTCAAGATTTTGTAATCCATAAAAAGAATCCCACCTATTAAATGTTAATTTTACACTTAAGAGTTGGTTTAAAACATAAATCAGTTACTCGGCGTACAATTATTCGTTTAATAATCACATTTACAGCTTATTTTAAATCCAAATATTTCTATTTTTCAACTTATAAATTTAATTCTATAGAAAAAATTTCATCTATCTCTGTTCGTATTTGCCATAAAGTGCTTTTCGGGAAAATCGCAATCTATTAACCTGGCAAAATTCCAAATGATTTTAATGTGCCTCAGGAAGACATCCAACATGGAAAAACGAATTCAAATAGTTATTCCTCTGAAAATTTAGGATCAAAACAAAAAACGATGGTACTCTCCTCCAAATTTTGATTACACAAAGATTTATCCGGTTTTGCATTTATTGCACGACATAGGAGGAGATGAAAAAGCCCGGCTAAACAATGGAAATTTGAAAAATATTTTGGTTAAACCCCAATACAAAACCTGCCAAGGATCCAATTTCAAACCCGGAAGATGTAAAAAATTAAACTTCCTTTATATTTCGAATCATTAGTGTCCGGTAAAAAAAGAGAAGCCACGAATGGCTTCTCCTAAGAAATCGTAATTTAGAGTTGCAAAACATTAAATACGATGGCTAAAAGTAATTATTTTTCGGGTAAATCTGTTTTTGGACAACTGATTTCTTTAATTGAGGATAAAACAATAAAAGAAGTAGTTAAAAGATGTGATTCTTATCGGTATGTGAAGAAGTTTATGACCAGGGACCACCTGATAAGTATGCTGTTCTGCTCCTTTGCTAAATGTAATTCCTTGAGGGAAGTTTCCGGAGCAATGCTTGGTCTATCTGGTAAGACAGTGCATTTAAAGCTGAACCATATTCCAAAAAGGAGTACTCTTTCTGATGCCAATAAAACCAGGAAGGTCGAATTTTTTGAAAAACATCTATCACAAATTGCTCGAGCAGTATGGAAGTGTTTTGTCGGACAGCCGGATTAAAGAAGTTTTAGATAAACAGGTCAAAATTGTGGATAGTACCACTATTAGCCTTTTTAAAGATATTTTAAAATGTGTGGGGAGAACCCCAAAAAATGGTAAAAGGAAAGGTGGTATCAAAGTGCATTCTGTTATAAATGCGGATGAAACAGTGCCGAACCTATTGTGGTTCAGTCCTGCGGCCACACACGATCATAGTTTTCTGGAAAAGCTCCAATGTGATGATAACAGCATTTATGTGTTTGACAAAGGATATAATGATTACAAGGCCTTTAAGAATTTTACAGATCACAGCACGGGGTTTGTGACACGAATAAAGAATAATGCAGACTACAAAGAAATAGAGGCACTGGAGATTGAAGATTTTATCCACAGCGGGGTCTTACAGGATGATATTATAGAGGTTGTAGTAAAGGGAAGGATAGTGATAAAACATTGAAGTTGAGGAAGGAGAGGTTTTATGATAGGGAAAACAAACGGGTATTTGAATTCCTAACAAATCTATTTGAACTCAGGGCAGATTTGATTGCTGCCCTATATAAGATAAGGTGGCAGAGAGAAACCTTGTTCAAGCTAATAAAGTAGAACTTTCCTAAAATATTTTTAAGGGGACAATGAAAACGCCATTAAAATACAGATATACTGTGTACT
>Ga0307487_1001598_pt1 | contig 15741 bp, 14 predicted proteins | sample CBIW12metaG_FD_203665 | JGI IMG/M metagenome (GOLD analysis project Ga0307487, IMG submission 203665) | Sea-ice brine microbial communities from Beaufort Sea near Barrow, Alaska, United States - CBIW 1.2 | ecosystem: Environmental > Aquatic > Marine > Coastal | place: USA: Alaska | collected... | reverse complement strand
CCGCTTGGCCTGCAAATAGCACCCACACACCGTCCTCTTCTTGAACGGAATAAATGAAGTCGCGATCACCGATTATTTCTACATTCATCCAATTACTCGATACCGTGGAGCGATGAAACGTAACGCTCGGCTCACTGAGCAAATTTTGATGGCGGCTTTTGTGCGTGTTTTTGCACAAACGGTGACAGCGTCAATTTGTCCGGTGCAGCCGTTTGTTAGCTACAGATACTCTTCAGCTCTGATTTTATTTTTTTGCTGGTTTTTCTGCCTTGCTTCATTAAGAATTTCGGCTCCAGCTCGCATCATCTCAATTGCATATGTTGACCCTGATAAACTGAACCGAACAACCTTAAACGTTCCTTCTTCCATTGCTACCGCAAACCCAACATTATTAGCTTGCTTAATAAGGTTATCTACTTCGTCGAACGGCTTTATAAAAAATACGTTTTCCCCTTGATACTTGTGACCACAAACCAACTCTACGTCGGCAACGCCAGCGCTTGAATTTAAAATTGATGGATATTCTGATCCAGACTCACAAGTTATTCCCAAGCTAACTAGATATACACAAGTACTTTCTGAAAAATAACAATATTGACCTAATATTCTACCATCTGAATTTACAGTGGCCGCATAAACATATTCATTACCAGACAAATCCCACGCCCAGTCCTTACTTACCTGAACTTCTGCTGAAGCGAAGAACGGAAAAAGCAGCAACATGCTTGCCAATATTACTTTTATTTTCAAAGTTATTCTCCTTTCTGCAGTCTTAATGAATAGCTAACGCGAAGCGCACCGGTGGCCTTGACTTAACGAAGCGTAGACAAAGGCATCCGATTAACGTGATTTTTTAGAGTTCCAGACCTTCACTTGCAGCACCGAAGTATGCACCTACAATACTGGCGGCGAAGGAGACCGCACCCCAAATATATGTGCCCATGGATATGTCAATATTGCGCAGATTTGCCCCAACAAGCCCCAAGTAGGCACCAATCAGAAGAAGCAGGGCCGCCGAAAAGCCGAAAAAGACGAATTTTGGAGTAGACCGGCTCAACCAACTTAAGGCTGCTACAACACCCAAGTACCCGCCAATCCAAGGTGCGAAAACGTCACGAAATAATGACTGAATCCAACTATCTCCTAGCCCCCGGAACTGATCAAGCAGCCCGAGCAGGAAGCCCGACAGAAACCACGCGATAACGAAAATAATTATGGACACTATGAGTGCAGCTATCTGATGCACAATCGAAGGCTCTAACTCTGTATCCATTTTTTTCCCCTCTAACGCCTCAAACACCGGCTTGGCGAAGATGGCGGCTTTTTTGAAACAAAAAAGGTGACAGCTTTGCCAGGTCCGCGTGCTTTGACTTGTTATAGGGCTTCACTGACCAAACTTCCTTTTTAGAGAATCAATTATAGGAGCATTACTTACCCCTTCTGGAATTAAAGGATCATCTTCTGAATTAATGGCCATCACTTCTATATCATTTGGCCCTATCTTCCATGCTTCTAAAACATTAATGTCAAACTTTCGGATTGATTTTCTCTTCGCTGATGAGCTCTCTATAATCCGTTCATTCTTAACTATTGAATAGCTCAAAATATAGCTTTTACGCTCGTCAAATGCAGATAGAAATCTATCAAGGTTTTCGGGTGTCGAAGGGGTCATTGTGTTTATTCTGGCAATCATCTGTACAGTTTTGTTCGAGTCAAAAGTGAAGTTTTCACTAATACAAACTCTGTAATGTGCAGGATTTTTTCGGTCAATATTTCTAATAATTGATATTCTTAAACGATCTTCTCTGTCTTCATTACCAATTTCATTTTCTAAATCTGCGAAAATAGCTTCTGCAGCTTGTTCATCTTCAAAAAGTAAAGTTAATTCAATATCTCCATTGGGGTAAAGTGCATATCCAGTTCCACGCCATACAGTTCTATCCCACAACCTTATTTTGATAAGATCCTGTACCTTCATATCTTTATGGGACAAGCTTTCACCATCAATCAACCCTTCGGGTGGTTTTCCCTTGCCAGGCTTCAAATCGGTCAATGGTTTGGTCGCCGATTTAGATTTTGGAAAGTTAGAATCCCATGGCAAAGAACGGAGCATGTCGTATTTTTTATATTCAGAATCACGCAGTAGAGACTTAATACGACTAACGGCATCATTACCCATTATGTTTTGTACACCAACAAAGCATGACCCAAATGATACGGAGCGCTCTAGAGCCCTGTCTTCGCCAAGCATAGATCCCATAGTCCTCTCTGTATTTTTGAGCCTAACCATGCGTGAGAATACGTCAATTACAAAATTATGAAGCCATTCTTGAATAATTTTCTGCCCAGAAACGTTCAACATATCAGGGGTGAATGATGAACACAGAACATTGATTTTCAGAACTCCACTTGCATCATCTACTTCATGTGATATTTCAATTTCGTCATCGTCATTTGCTGTAATATCAATTTCAAGGCGAGACTCATATATAAATAATTGATCAACCAACCCTGTTGATAAAAAACTTTCTATGACAGAAAGTAGTGTTTCCGATAGTTCCACCAAAGGACTTCTAAACGGAAAAGAAACTCTAATTTCACAACCCATAACGTAACTTTTCAAGTTGCCATATCTTTCTTCACAATCAATTAACTCTGGTACAGGCGCACCTATGTCTGTATCTCTAACCATTATTAGATAATCTATATACTCTTTGTCTATATTCAATTCGTACTCTTTTTTTACAAGATCTTCATGACCCAGTGAATATAACAACATAGCTCTACTAACGAATAGTTGCGCCTTATCCAAAAGATCGGGTAAGCGTTTAATATAACTTAGCTTATCGATAGGGGTATTGAGTATGCATTGAGACAAATATGCATCGAAAGAAAGGTATTCAGTTTCTGATATGGTTTCTTCTTCTACCTGAGACGAGACAACAGATGCCAGCTCCCACCATGCGAGAGCGTAATTTAATCGACCTAACTGAAGTTCAACTTTAGCAAGCCGCACATATGCGTATGCTTGGGCAGATATAATGTCACCACTACGCCAAAATTCGTCTGTAACTATTGATGCAGCGAGCAATAAATTCGCACGCGATGCCCAAAGCAAACCAACTTTAGTGTAAGCCGCTGAAAGAATATTTAATGCAGCATAAAGGTCTTTCTTAGACTCCTTTTTGTATAGCGCTGCAAGAGACTTACCAATTAACTTTATTGATTGATATGGTTCATTAGATTCTAGGCGCCTTGCGCCCCTTTTTAGCCAGAGAACAGCACCCCTAACTTCGCCCTCACGACGTGAGGTATACTCTGTGAGATAATCAAGTAATGATTCATAACTTTCTAACTCACCAAAAAAACTATCTAACTCGGTAACCAAGTCGGATACTTCATAAAATGAGAAACCTACTAAACTCTCACCTTCTTTCATAATTTCGTGCATTGATGAAAATATGTCTGAAGCTTGGTCTATATTTTTGATGGAATACAAATTTAGCAATTCAATATAGATCCGAGACATCAAGGAATTACTGGGTCGTTCATCCTTTTCTGCAAGCTTATTTAGTTCACCTTTTGCCTCTGACAGAAGTGATTCGATATCTAAATCACTTTCACTTTCACTTTCACCTTCACTACCTCGATAGTAGCTCGAATAGAGGCCAAGAAGCGACACTGTATCTCCCCATTGGCCTGATTGATCAATTTCTTTCGCTAACTGCAAGCATAACAATAGCTGCTCGCCAAATATAGTCATGTCTTCAAACCACCAATAGGTAGCCCAAGCATACTGATAATGAGCATTAAATCGATGGAAGTTTGTGCCAAATTTTTCAGCCGCTTTAATAGCTCTTAGAAAAAGACCCTGCGTTTCAATTGAGGGCTTTTCGAGCTCCTTTGACAATACCGCGACCTCTAATAACCAATCCAATTGGTGAGGGAGCACTTTACTAGTGTCTATTTCATTTTTTATTGATTCTTCGAGCTCATTTAGCCTTACATTTCTAGCGTAGTCATTAACTCCAATTTCTATTTCTCGGCGCCAATCTATATCAATCGACAAGCAATCAATCGCTAATTGTTCGTAGCCATTGGTAAATATTTGATCTAGTATCCAAGAGATATCTAGAATTCTGACATCAATTCCAGTTTCTTTCCTTAACGAGTCTTCCAACTCACTTCGCTGATTAGCTTTTGCATACATATTTGTTACACAAAATGCTTTTTTGTAATCTCGGTCAGTGGCTTTTATTTTTCGAACATCTTTCCTGCACTTAGCTTTCCAATCTTCTTGTGTGCTTACTGCAAAAGCCCATCGTTCGTTGTTGGAATTTTCATCAATTCCAATATACCAAAGAACTTTAGATTGCTCTGATACGGGAAAGGTTTGTGTATCTACCTTTCCATCACCACCAGCAACCGGACCTGTTTGCTCCAGCAGATTTGGACATATGACTTTTTCACAGAGTTTTTTAGCGAAATCTTCAAATGCCAACTCCATATTTCTTCTGTTGAGCGTAGACAGCTGAAATTCCAAAACAGAACGATCTAGTTTACCTACATCCTTTGTTATTGAATCGGAAAAACGCTCTGGTCTTCTTGCTTTGAGAAATGCCCTTGGTGAAATACTTGAAGTACTTGCTATCTCTGCTTCCATTTTTCACCCATTTTCATGTGAATATTTAACGCCATTCTTTTAAATGGCTTAACGTTTACTAGACCTCTAACCTATCGAACAGCCCTATAACGCGAAGCTTAGCGGCGACCTTGTAATGGAGGCGAAGCCGCAATGAAAAGGGCGTCCGGCGGCCATCGGCTGCGTACTACAGCGACTTGTGTACGCCCAGCATGGGCATGAACTAATGGGGTGAAAGTCCCCTGTGGGAAGATCACCGTTCAGTCGGTTTTACCCGATTGAACGCTAACCACTAGCGAATGGCAAGGGCCAACCCGTGAGGGTTGGTCTGGAGGAAGCCGCTAGCAAAACTGCGAGCTGATGAACAAGAACATCATATGAGGCGTAGGCCGGAGGCGAGTTGGCACAAGACGACGAAGCCGCGTGATCTAACGGCCACCGTAAATGATGCAGCAGTGCAGTGACAGTGCATGTCCTTATCTGGGGCGGTCCGACGCATCGGGATCTGCTCAACGAGCGATCGGTCAATTACCAGTCAGGCCACTGGTCGATCAAGCCTGGGCGCAGCCGTTGCCATCGGCGATTGCGAGCGAATGAGATGGACACCGATAGCGCCAACAGGGGTAACTCAGTTGGTGATTGAGCAGAAGTCAGCAGAGGGCATAGTAGCCGAATGCCCATCGTAATGGGTGGGACATGGTGAAGGCCTGAACTCGAAAATCAATGAGGAGCCTGTGCAGCTCAATGATTCCATATCCGACCGGACCTACGAACATTGGCGCAAAATCAGAAGCCATCATTGGGGCAAGCAGGAGGTAATCGGCCGACTTGCTCTAAACGTTTTCGAGAAACGCCCTGTGCGGTCCCGCATGCAGGGTGTTGTGGGGGCTGGGGGTGAGATACCCCTGGCTACCCGATTACGTGGTGCAGTCACTCGACCACGAATCTACAATCAAAATTCGTAGAACGTGCTTTGACGCCTCGCCTGCCTTCATCTAAGCCACCGAACGCATTGACCTGAGACGCAGCCACAGTCTGCAGTCCAAGATGAATTGCGTACATCCATACCGAGGCTGCGTTTCCATTATTACCTGGGGTTTCCATAGCGATGATAATTCCCGGATTCTGAGCCAGGATGCGTGCAGATTTACCGTCAATCTGCATATTATTTGGTGGAGAGAATTTGAAATCCCAGGTGGAGCCAAATTTCTCTGAGGTGGTCCATGATTCCTCCATCTCTTCCCCAGCGAAATTGGTTGTCCCCCGGTATCCGTGAGTATTTACATCTCTGCAAGTTGCTTCGAAGCTTGGGTTGCCGCTATCTCCATAAGCAGAAGCTACCTGACCGAGAAGCACCAGCCCTAGCAATAACCTCTTCATATTCGAGCCCTCACAGTTCCATCTGAAACCCACGTAACGCAGAGCTTTGCGGCAATTTTGGAGCCGCGAAGCGGTGGAAAAATTGTCCGGCAACAGCGACTTGTTATGACTTAGAAGATCTCTCCATCATGCACTTAGGACAGCTTGCTCCCCTCGGAAATGGGATCCGGTGTATTGGACAGAGACTATGAATGTCCTCCTTAAGCATTTCTGTTTGACTCTGATTCTTTTCCTTTTTTTTATCTTCTTCAGCCATGGGATCACCTCTCTTGAAAAGCTGATAAGTATCGATATCTTAGTGACAACTGAATTCCAAAATTCGTACTCCAAAAAACAATAAATGACAACAAAGAAAAAATATTAATATAAGAAGCTAGGTTGGCGCTAAATATGGCTAGCAATATTGAGGCCAGAAGTGACATCTTACCTGTCTCTGACATTGCCGAAACCATCTCCACCTGCCATCGATAAAATTTAAATCCCTCGTACGAAAATGCCCCGTAAAACATCATAAAGCTTAGCAGCATCAAAACAATGGAGGCACCTAGTATTTCAGAGCTTGATGGGGATGCAGAGGCCGCAATAACTAGAGCAAAAAAGGCGGAAAAGGAAAAGCCTGAGAGTGTCAGATACATTCCTCGATGTTCAGTGGTATTCCTTTCCTCCTCTGAGAGCAGATCTTTCGCAGGGTGTAAGAACCTGAGTATCAAAAAGGCGTGGCAAAATACCGGCAATAGGAACAACAAGATCCAATAATGGATAGAAAAAAACTTAAAAACCTCGTTATCTAAATGATCAACCATTAGTAGGATCACCAACAGGGTGAAGGATGAAGATAATATCCACTTCACATATTTCTCTTCTTTTTTGCTAGGAAATATCGGTTTCATGGCGATTCATAACGCTTTGCTCGCCGGAAAATCAGGAGCGTAGCGAGTGATTTTTCCGAGTGCAGCAACTTGTTATGCATATGATACACCGATGATTTTAAAGAATTCTTCATCAACTGCTTCATCTGAAAGATCTTTTATACAATGGTCTTTCAATCGCCTGCCGTTTCTTTTGTAATCAATTGTCCAACCACTTCTTTTATGTATCTTTTCAATCTCAAAATTATCGCCATTTAATGCTACACCAACCCACGTAGTATCGTTAAATGAACTCCAGTCTATTGAAAGCACTGATTTCTCAAGGGTTTGTCGAAAATCACTAGCACTTTGATAGCGCTTATCTGGATTATTGTTAATGGCCTTATTTACTATTGTCTTAATTTTTCTCGGAACGTGCGGGAGATATTGTCTATCGGGGTATTTATTCCCTTTAACCGCAACCCGCCATTCGTCCATCGTTGAAAAGTTAAAAGCCATATCAGGGACGTTATTGATTAGACGGTAAAGAGTAATTCCCATTGCATATATATCACTCAACTTGCCCATTGGTTCGCCGTCTATTACCTCTAAAGGTTGATGTGGCCTATAGCCCATAGTATCTGATGGGTCTACGTGATAATCCAATGCCAAGCCGAAATCTGATAACTTTGCTTCACCATTATCCCCAAAAAGAATATTTCCAGGTTTTATATCTCGATGCAGGACATTACTATTATGGGCATGCTCTAAGCCCAAAAGAGCCTCAGATATTATTTTTAGTGATTCTTGAATCGATATAAATCGATTTTCTAGATGTTTTTGAATGGAACCTTTGGCTAAGTATTCCATTGCTATATAGACGCATGGAGTTCCTTCATATACAAAAACGTCAACTTCCTTAACATCAACGATATGCTTGTGTCGGCATGCTTCCAATGTTTGAGCTTCTTTTACTGCCTCGACAAATTTATCTGGATTAGCGACTTTGATTAGCTTTATCGCCCTATCTGCTTTAAGTAAAGGGTCATAAGCTTGGAAAACAAAGCCAAAATTTCCATTACCTAAAAATTCAATAACCTTGAATTTTCGGATTTTATCTGGCTTTTTCATAGTAAGAACCATGCCACTAATGCTGCATCTTTCGTTGGTTTGTCCCAATAAGGTGGATACTTCCCAAGGTTATCGTCTACATACTTGTAGATATCATCTTTCTTCGCAAGGCCAAACTTAGTTGCGTTAATTCCCTGGCTAGTAAAGTGGCTTGCTGTGATATTTCTCTTGTGACAACAGAGATTCAGAACGCCGAGAGGGAATAGTGAATTTTGAATCGGCTTAGTTGATTTTAAAACAAGAGGTAATTTATACCCCACCTGATTAGGACTGTGCTTATCAAGCAATAAACATATTTGAGTTTCAAGCCAGCCAGACATATTTGTTACATCAAGGGCTTTAGGGTAAACAATTTTGTTTTTATCTAAGAGGGTTACATCATTACCATCTTTTTCAAGTACACAATATCTAAAGTCATTAGTAGTAAAGTTAAAACCTATATTTATCACTATATATCCTTGTGGCAATACTGAAGTGCATAACGCCGCATTCAGCGGCTTGTCCGCTGCAATGTTTTGTTAGGCAAAATTGTCTCGCCCATGTAATTGACTGAATACCTATACTCCCTCTCTTTTTTAGAAATTAAGAGCGCATGGCAGTTACTGCAATATTCATCGGGGAATTCTGCGGTGAACTCAAACATAACTCCTGCAAAAACCAAGTCCGAGCATTCAAACCCCTCAGACAGCAAAATTTCTCTGAAGCGAGACTTCAGGGCGTTGAGCGATAGCCTCACCGGTTCAATGCTCAAATATCTCTTAGGACAGGGTTCATCCGCAAGCAAGTCAACGAAAACCAAAGCTTCGTGAAGTTTACTTGCAGCCTGACGCAGATGAGGATGAACATACGACAAGCCGCTCACTGCGTGATGTGCAATGCTATGGGAAATGCTGCTTAATCGTTTGCTCGATGTCATTTCGTATGCCTAACACCTAAGCATTTAATGGTCGTGCGCAGCATGACCTTTAAATGTCTGTTGGACTAAGCCGCCAGTGCCGCAGCTATCGAATGGTGCATAAGGATAAAGTAATTTGGGCGCTGGGCCGGAAGGGCGGATCTGGTAACAGATGTGCATTGATGCCAGCGGGTTTTGGCCTCTTTAGATCCTTCACGGGGCAGTTCCTTGTTGTGGTTTTTCTCAGACTACCCCGCAGATACCATTTTTTCCAGCCTTCGGGCGCATAGACGCCCAGCTCACAAAGAACTGTCGGTTTCCACCCACCGGATCAAGCAAGCCCTAAGGCTAGCCCGTCGGCACGGTCACTGCTCTGAACCGTGGGATCTGGCGAATCATTCGAACCTGGCCATCATCACAGCGTGGGCATGGCCAACATCGCGGGGGCACCGAACTCTGCGTGGTCGCTTCGGATCGGGGCGGCTGCGACAGGCAATGCCGGATCACATCCAGCTTGCGTCGTCGGGTTCGGTTGCTCAGATAACCAAAATGGCGAATGCGCATAAAGCCTTTCGGCAGGATGTGCATCAGGAACCGCCGCACGAACTCCTGTCCCTCCAGCCATTGGGTCTTGATCCGGGAGTCATCACGGTAATCCTTGTATCGGAACGAGATCCGGTCACCGTCCATCGACAACAAGCGCCCGTTACTGATGGCGATTCGATGCGTGTAACGTGCCAGATACGCCACCACGCTATCGGCCTGGTTCAGGCAGTGCCGGGTGTAGACAACCCACGCCTGTTGCATCAGGCCGTTGAGCACGTCATCAACCTCACCACTGCGGGTAACCCGGTGCAGGTCACCGGCGTTCGCCGAGGCTCTCAGCAACGACACCATTCGCCCCCGAAAACGCCGGGATAAGGCCCGTACCGGGAACAGGTAATGGCTTTTTGCCTTGTGCCAGTCACCCATGTCGGTCAGCACGCCGCCGGGAACCAGGCAGTGCACGTGAACATGACGACTCAGGTTCTGCCCCCAGGTGTGCAGCACCGCCGTCATGCCCAGCTCGCCGCCAAGGTGCCGGGTGTTGCGCCCAAACTGGTTGAGCGTGTCCCAGACGGCGGCGAACAGACAGCGATAGATCACCTCGGGATGGATCTGAACCCAACCGTTCAAGGTGTGGGGCAGCGTAAACACCAGATGGAAGTAAGGCACCGGCAACAACAGGGACCGCTGGCGTGTGCTCCACTGCTGACTCGCTCGCCCCTGACATTGCGGACAATGCCGATCCCGGCACCCGTAATAACAGAGGGATCGAGCCTGGCAATGATCACAACGCATCTCCATACCGCCCATACGGGCGGTTCGGCAATCCGTTAACCGGGCGCAGACCTTGCGGCGGTGACTGTCCAGTGTTTGATCCGGAAGGAAGCGTTGCAGAATACTCTGGACGCTCAGTGTGGCAGCCATCATGCACCTCCAAGACTGGCGATCAAATCTGCAGGCCCCTGGTTTTGAGGCGTTACCCCTGGCAACCAGTGTAAGTAGCGTTGGGTACTGCGCAGATCGCTATGGCCCAAGAGCTGCTGCAATTCATGAAGGGGAACGCCCTGTTCTAACTGGTGGGTGGCATAGGCGTGGCGTAGGGCATGAATGCCTCCGCACTTCTGAATGCCGCTGACGCTCTTGGCCTGGTGGTACACCTTCTGGGGTGTGGTGATATGAAGATGCTTGTCTAGCAGCAACTCACTGGGAAATAACCAGGGCATGGGTCGACAGGTCCGCCAATACTGACGAAGCACCTGGAGCAATCCGGGGGCCAGGGGCACCATCCGGTCCTTGGCCCCCTTACCTTGAGTGACTCGAAGCAGGTGACGTTCACCATCGATATCCTTCACCTGCAACCCCACCGCTTCACTGACACGCAAACCACAACCGTAGGTGACGGACAACAGGGCGTGGTGCTTAGGGTTGGTGACGGCGGTCAAGAGACGGGCGACTTCCTGCCGGGTTAGCAGTTCCGGAATGCGCTGAGGGCGCTTGGGTAAGACCAGTCTCACATCGAAGTGCGCCCAGTGCAGCACCTTCAGATACAGAAACCGGATGCCATGGAGGTAAACACGGCAACTGGCCGGTGACAGGGAACGCTCCTGAACCAGATAGTTGAAATAGATTTGTAAGTCCTCAACCTTCAGCTGGTCGGGCGAGCGCCGGTAATAACGGGCCAGCGCGGTGACGACGTAAAGATAGCTGTGCTGGGTTCGGGGGGAAAAGCCATGTTGGCACATGGCCTGGATCATGGTCTGACGTAGGGGTGTCATGACGGATTCTCCTCTTCTGAATAGCCCACTTGGGCTAATCAAAAGTATCCGTCAGTCCTCCCAGCTTCGCAGGAAATGTGCGGGTAAAATCGCTACCGCGAAGCGGTTTAGTTCAACAGCGTATTGGGTAGCGCTCTTCATTATTCAATATTATGACTTCTGCATTTTCACCCATCACGATTACGCACTTCTTAAGCAACCCACGCACAAAACTAGCTTAGAACCAAACAATTACAACCGTGGCTCCGTCAAACCTCGTAATATCACCGCGAAATAACGAAGCTGTCACGCGAATACCCGCGGGCGGTGCGCAGGGCCATAAAAAAGGCCCGAAGCGTTACGTTAACCCCGGGCCTCTTAATCACATAACGGTCAATTACCTCAACCGCACTTACTGTCGCCGCAGGACAAGCAAGTCGCACAACCGTCCATCACAATCACCGCCTTGGTGCTGCACTTGCCGCACATGGTGGAGTTGGGCGGGAAGTCGCTGGCCTGGTCGTCGTTGGTTGCCGTGGTGCTGGTGGCTTCAAACTCGGCGCGTTTTTCGGCGAGGATGCGTTTGGTGGTTTCGCTCATTTCCTCGCTTTCCATCAGGCCAACGGCCTTCAGGTGCTTCTCGATAACGGCACCGATTTCAGCCACCAGGGAAGGCATGAACACGCCGCCTTTTTTGAAGTAGCCGCCGTTGGGGTCGTATACCGAGCGCAGCTCTTCCACCAGGAAGGTCAGGTCGCCGCCTTTGCGGAATACCGCAGAGATTACGCGGGTGAGGGCGATTACCCACTGGAAGTGCTCCATGGATTTGGAGTTGATGAACACTTCGTACGGCTGCCGGCTTTCGTGGTTTGTGCCTTCGTTAAGCAGGATGTCGTTAATGGTGATGTACATCGCGTGCTCAGCCACCGGCGGCTTGATTTTGTAGGTGGTGCCCACCAGGAAATCCGGCCGTTCGATGTATTCGTTCATCTTAACGAGCGTGGTTTCCGGCTTTGCAGCCGGCTGCTGTTCGCTGGCTGCGTCGGTGTTGGCTTTTTTCACCCGGTAGCCGACGATTTTATTGCTGATTTTCACTGTCATGTCTTTGGTCCTGTGTCGGTTTTCCGGATCAATACTTTCCGTAGGTGCCTTCTTTAAGCGCATCAAACAGGTTGGCGGCGGTGTGTATCTCGCCGTCGTAATCTACCTGTTCGTTGCCCTTGAGGGTCACTTTGCTGCCGTCGTCGAGGGTGAACTCGTAGAGGGTGTTTTCAAGGTCTTTTTCTTTTACCAGTACGCCCTGAAAGGCTTCCGGGTTAAAGCGGAAGGTGGTGCAGCCTTTCAGGCCCATGTCGTAGGCGTAGAGGTAGATGTTCTTGAATTCCGGGTAAGGGAAGTCGGTTGGCACGTTCGCGGTTTTGGAAATCGAAGAGTCTATCCACTTCTGTGCGGCGGCCTGGATGTCTACGTGCTGCGCCGGGCTTACGTCATCAGAGGTGGTGAAGTAGCTGGGCAGTTTTTTGTCTTCTTCTTCGGAGAAGGGCATAGCACCGGGGTTAACCAGGTGGCGATAGGCCAGCAGCTCGAAGGAGAATACGTCGACTTTTTCTTTGGTCTTGCGGCCTTCGCGGATCACGTTGCGGGCATAGTGGTGCGAGAAGCTTGGCTCTATGCCGTTACTGGCGTTGTTGGCCAGCGACAGGCTGATGGTGCCAGTTGGCGCGATGGAGGTGTGGTGGGTGAAGCGACCCCCTTTTTCAGCCAACTGTTCTACCAGCTTGGGATCAACCGAGGCAATTTCCTGCATGTAGCGGCTGTATTTGGCGTGCAGTACGCGGCCTTTGAGTTTATCGCCGAGCTTGTAGCCATCTTTCGCCAATTGCGGGCATTTACCCATCATTTTCGGGGTGATTTCGAAATCGTCGTTCATGATCGGCGCGACGCCTTTCTCTTCCGCCAGGGTCAGCGACTGGCGCCAGCCTTCTACGGCCATTTCACGTACAACGTCTTCCGTGAACTGTACGGATTCGGATGAGCCGTATGGCATGCGCAGCATGGCGAGGGTTGAGCCCAAACCCAGAATGCCCATGCCGTGGCGGCGCTTGTAGGTGATTTCGTGGCGCTGCTCAGCCAGCGGCAGGCCGTTGATCTCTACTACGTTATCCAGCATGCGGGTGAAGATGCCCACAACCTTGCGGTATTTTTCGTAATTGAAGCTGGCTTTGCTGGTGAACGGGAAGTCCACAAACATGGTCAGGTTCACAGAGCCCAGCAGGCAGCTGCCGTAAGGGGGCAGGGGCTGCTCGCCACAAGGGTTGGTGGCGCGGATGTCTTCACAGAACCAGTTGTTGTTCATCTGATTGACCTTGTCGATCAGGATGAAGCCGGGCTCTGCGTAATCGTAGGTGGAGGTCATGATGGTGTCCCAGATGAACTGGGCTTTCAGGGTGCGGTAAATACGGCACGCCACATTGCCTTCTTCGTTGACCACATAGCCTTTCAGTATCGGGAAGTCGCGATACACGAACTGGTTGGTGTCGGCGAGATCCAGGCCCTCTTCTTCAGCTTCTTTCTGGGTAACCGGGAAGGAGAGGTGCCAGTCGCTGTCGTTACGAACGGCTTCGATGAAGTCTTCGGTGATCAGCAGCGACAGGTTGAACTGGCGCAGGCGGCCGTCTTCACGCTTGGCCTGGATAAAATCGATTACATCCGGGTGATGAACATCAAAGGTGGCCATCTGGGCGCCGCGGCGGCCACCGGCAGAAGACACGGTAAAGCACATGCGGTCGAAGATATCCATGAAGGACAGCGGGCCGGATGTGGTCGCACCAGCGCCGGCTACGTAGGCACCTCTAGGGCGCAGGGTAGAGAACTCGTAACCGATACCGCAGCCAGCCTTGAGGGTAAGGCCGGCTTCGTGGTTTTTCTCCAGAATGTCGTTCATGGAATCCTGAACGGAACCAGACACGGTGCAGTTGATGGTAGAGGTTGCAGGCTTGTGCGCTTCGGCACCGGCGTTGGAGGTAATCCGGCCGGCGGGAATGGCACCGTGCTTGAGGGCCCATGTGAAGTTTTTCATGTGCTCGGCGCGCACATCTTTATTTTCAACTTGCGCCAAGGCAACGGCAACGCGATGGTAGGTGGCGTTGATGTCCTTGTCGACGGCTTCGCCTGTTTTGGTTTTGAGCTGATATTTGCTGGTCCAGATATCAAGCGAAGTGTCCTGCATCGGAATCGTTGAAACCACTGCTCCTGCCTCTGCCTTAGCGTTCATTGCACCCTCAATCTTCAAGTATGTTCTGTTGTCGACGGCCCCGTTTCGGTGGAGCCATATCCCTGTAAAGCGTTGCAAAACCTGCGTAGGTACTGTTGATTTTACTTTTGTACCGTTGCGTGTAAACCACTATATATGGGTTTATTTGCGATTAGTATAACAGGATATAGTGTTTTGTGAATTTAAGCGGAACTATTGAGAAGCCGTTTATGGCAAAGAAAAATCAATGGGAAATGGCTTGCAAGAAGGAAAACTCCGGTAAATCCGGCGCTTGGGCTGAGCCTGAGGGGGAGAACTGGGATACCCATTTTCCAGCCGTATCAAGGCAGGGTAATACCCCGGTGTTTACTATACAGACCCGGGAATGTGAACTATAGGTGATGGTAGGTACATTAGCTGTACATAAATCGCACAGCCCTTCAATGGGCTCAACCCATATTCGGTATGGCGTAGGGAGAACAACATGGCTGGGAAATTTTCACGAAGGGCATTGCTGCAGGGGACCGTGCTCGGTTCCGGTGCCATGGTTCTGGGCGCACCGGCTGCTTTTGCTCAGGCGGAGGAAAAGGTTATTCGTTGCGGTGTGGTGACTTCGCTTTCCGGAGACAACCGGTTTGGTGGCAATCTTACCCGCCGGGGATACGACTTGTGGGCGGAGGAAATCAACAAACTCGGTGGAATAGAGATAGCCGGTCAGCGCTACCCGGTAAAAATGTTTTACGGTGATGCGCAATCTCGCCCGGCCTCGGGTGCTGACGCTGCGGTGCGGTTGATTATTCAGGACAAGGTTGATGTGCTTTTTGGCCCCTATACGTCGGGCGTAACGCTCGCAGTTCAACCAATCAGTGCGAAATACCAGGTGCCGATGATCTCAGGCTCGGCGGAGTCCCCCAATGTCTGGCTGTCGAAGCCGGCTTTCAACTTCGGCATGATACCGGCTGTGGACCTTACTTCCGATAAATCGATCAAGGTACTTGCCGAGAGTCTTGGTTCACAGGCGAAATCAGCTGCCGTGATTGGTGTCGATGAGCCCTTTTCCAAAGAGACGGCCGAAGGCTTTCGCAACGGCGTGCAAGAAACGGATCTGGAGCTGAAGCGTTTCGAGCTGTTCCCGGCCAATGCGGACCTTACGCCCGTTATCTCCAAGCTCAAGGCTGACAATCCTGACATTGTCGCCGTTGGCGGTCATGAAAGTGTCTTTATAAATTTCGTCAATGCGGCGGTGTCACTCGATTACAAGCCTAAAGCACTCATCATGCATTATGGCGTGA